>Ga0213864_10001315_pt1 | contig 11234 bp, 7 predicted proteins | sample PICome_5_FD_160078 | JGI IMG/M metagenome (GOLD analysis project Ga0213864, IMG submission 160078) | Coastal seawater microbial communities near Pivers Island, North Carolina, United States - PICO247 | ecosystem: Environmental > Aquatic > Marine > Coastal | place: USA: North Carolina | collected... | reverse complement strand
TACCATCGCTTTCACAGCCAGAAACAGTAATTGATCTTTCTACTAGATTTTTCTGTCTAATGGTAGCATTAGAGTTTCTTACATAAGCAAAAACTTCTAACGTGCCAGCTCCAGCAATTCGAGCCGGTACATTATTTAAAGTAGCAGTTGTTGAGCCAACTGTGCTAGGATCAACTTCAGCAGCAACAATTGCTGAATCAACATATGCTAAAACCCAGTCGTCAGTATTATCATATACTTCATCACCTTCTAATGCACCAGTGATATTAACTGTACCACCTGTTACGTTAGTCGCTGTAATTCTCTTCTGGTATGTAACACCAACTGAAGACATTGTTTCAGGTCTTTCACTTGGGAGTTCAAATAATAAGTTATTATCTAATACATTTTCTAGAACAGTTCTATTTGTAATTTGCTTTGGATTAAAATAATTTGAGCTACTAGTACCAATACTCTTAGCTTGACCAAAGTCAGATCCAATATTCATCGATATGTCAAAGACATAATATTGATATGTTCCAGCTGTATTTGTTTCATTGACAGCTCTAACTCGACAGGTACCAATAGCACTTCCGCCAAAGTCAACAGCATCTTTAATAGTTAGAAGCTCAAAAGTATCGATGTTTGGCAAACCAGATGTTGCAGTTGATTCTACTTGAACAAAATTACCAAATGTAAGAGCTACAGTCTCACCAGTTCTGGTATAAGTATCTTGAGCTTTTGGTATTCTTATACTTCCTGGTTTAGTAACAGATGCTCTATATCCGTTTACAACAGCAATCCCGTCTGAATGGCGGAGAACTAAGAAGTCAGTGTCTGAGTCATCTTCAAAAGTAACTGTAAATGGTTTAACTATATAGTCGCCTGAATTTTCTCTAATCCTAGTTGCAATAAGGTCTCTAGGAATAGCATAAGACCCACCTTCTTCTACTGATCTTACAATTACACCTTCTTGTATTTTACATAAGTAAACAAAGCTTTCATTTTCTAGAATTTGATCTTTAGTTGTGAGAGATAGTTTAATTCTATATCTGTCAGCGCCTGGAGCAGAAATATTTGGAGTAGCACCTTGGTTATCATATAGTGCATCATCATCAGCTACAGTGACAACTTCTTCTATTACTTTAAATCCTACTTCGACACTTGGTTGATTACTAAACTTGGATATAGTGATTGATTGGCCTTCAGTAAAGACAAAGAAACCTTTAGTGTAAAAGATACTTTCATCTACAGAAAATTTAGAAGCAAGACCAGTGGGTAATACCGAACCAGATATCGCAGCAACTTTTAAGTCGCCTGTTCCTCCAAGAGTGTCTTCTAAAATTTCACCTTCTCTTACTCTAGGAGTAGTAGTAGTAGATCCAGTTGAATTAAGTGTATCAGTATATCTAACGTATAAAGCAGCAGGATCGCCGTCAGCAGCTTCTACAACTTCTAAGATCTCAAATTCAACTAAAGATGTTACACCTCTATATGTTCTACCAACTAAATCTGTTACAGTGTTTGGTAATGGAAAGTTTGTAAGATCTTGAAGCTTAATGTATTCAATCAGATTATCAATTGAGGTACTACCTGCTTTTACAGCAGCACCTTCTTTAAATATGTTATTACCAAATCTTTGAAGTTGTCTATCAATGATTGTTTGTAGTTGTGTAAGTTCTCTAGCTTGTAGAGCAACTCCACTATTAAAAAGAATTCTGTAATAACCATCACTATCTGCAAAGTCATCTTTGTAAGTATTACTAAAGGTTGATGAAGTAATTGTATTTGCCATAAGAATTTAAATCCTATAATGTGACGATTATCTTAATGTCTTCAGATTGTTGATCAGTTCTTTCTACTGCTGCTCTATTTTCTATATAGAAGATCTCTCCACTATATCTATCAACGTCTACTGTGGTCTCTACAGAGCCGTAAGAGTAAGAGTTACCATTGTCAGGAATAATACTACCGGTAGAAGCAAATGGTAAGAATCCAGTTTCTTCTGTTTGATGGAAATATATTCTATTCGAATCAACATCATCAACTACTGCCGTTGCAACACCAGATGGGTCGCCTGTACCAGTGATTAAAGTTTCTGATGCAAAGTATTGATTATCTGAAGTAAGACTTAACTCAAAATATCCTGATACTCTACCTGCTGTAGCTGTTAATCCAACTCCAGCTGGGTCAGTTGGATTTTTAATAACACCAATTTGTCTATACTCGGCATTATCTGTTCGGTCAGCTGAAATAATAGGCCAATCGTTCCAACCATCAGCTCCTTCTTCGCCGAGATCAGGAACAACATTAAACATAATAGAAGTTGCTTTTAAATTCTTAACTGGATTCGCACCCAAGCCAGAATCATCTCCGACAAATACAGCTCTTGCTGTGGCATTAGTTCCATCACCAACGATACTCACATCAGCGTACGAATAACCAGAACCGAACGTTCTAGCTTTTGTTAAATCAGAATCAAGCTCAATACGAGTAATAGTATTACCTGAAACAAATGCTCGAGCAGTAGCTCCAGTGCCATCACCAGTAATTGTTACTGTTGGAGCTGTACCAGAACCTCCAGGAGTTCCGGAACCAAATCCAACTGCACCGAATCCAGTTCCACCGTTAATTACTTCAACACCTAGTATTTCTCCAGCGACAGCCGCTTCTCGAATAGTTGCTTGTTGAGCTTGAAGTGCAGATAGACCTGGATCATTAGAAGAATCACTAATGTACTCAACCGGCATAAAATTAGCTGAAAGAAACTTACGAGCTTGTTCAGCGCTGATTGTATACAAATACTTCCACACATATCCGTCAGAAGTTAAGAATGAATTTGAAGATGTTCCAGTTGGTTTTACTGAAGATGGCTCAACTTGTCCCTGAGCATTCTTACCAGACTGCAGACAAATATAAACTTGGTTATCTTCTGTTTTAACATAAAATGCGTTTGCATCACCACGAGTTGTAGCATCATCATAATTATAGTAACGAGTACCACTTGTCCAGTTATGACGAGTGACAACATAAGATACATCTGCAATACTCTTTATAGACTGCAAAGATTGTCTGAATAATCTTTCACCACGGACACTATTATCAACATCAGGGTCAACATCACCGTTACCCCATTCTTCTGTACGACCTATACCAACATAATATCTGTCGCTTGTAGTAGAAATTTCTTGATAGATGTCTTCTAGAAATTTTCTCTTAAGTTGATCGGTGATCTTTGCTGTCATTTTATATTACCCATTAATTTAGTGTAATTAATTCTGTTGAGGTGCTGCTATCCATTCCATAACCGATAACATTCCAAAGTACTCCATCCCATATGAAATGAGCACTTCCTCCTCTCTGTAATCTAACTGAAGTTCCAGTTCCGGAACCTTTTCTATATTGTTGAGCCTGTGTAGAACTATATGGTTTTACATCTACATAAGGATTTGTACCTTGTGTAGTTCTATTTAACAGAATCTTAGACTCACCAATTGTGGTACCTGATCCTAGATAAGCTTCCATATTTGCTGTATGTGTAAAGAAAACAAATCCAGCGTCAGAATCAATCGGTCCTTGTGAATTCTGTTCTGCTGGTTCATAAGCAGGTTTTAATAAAGTAGATCCTTTACCTTTACCTTTTAATCTAAGATCTAAATTGTTTCCAGATCCTGCTACAGTGAGCAGTGGTGCACTATCGGTGTTTGTTACAACAACATTGTTCGTTGCACCAGCTGATCTAACCAATCCAATAATCGTAGTACCAGATGAATCATTAATGCTTTGTAGTATTTCTGGACGATACAAAGTTTTATTTAACAATGCTCCTTGATCAGCATTTTTTAATATAAAAGTATCATCAGCAGAAATATTTGGAATTGTTATATTAACGTTTGTAGTTAAACTTCCAGGAACAATTGAGTACTGGTGAGATGAGTTATCGTCCTGCAGTTTAATTCCATCAAGTAATGGATTATTAATTGTAGCACTATCAAGTGTTTTATTTAATAAAGTTTGAGTGGCAGAATCCATTACGATTGTGCCAGTATAGTTTGGTATTAAAACTGTTCTATCAGCAGTTGGATTAACAACTTCTAGTCTTGTTTCGAAATCATCCGTTGACGATCCTTCGAATATAATTGCTGAACTATCAAATCCAATCTGTGGAGAAAGAGACGTAGAGTCACCTCCGAGGAAAAGATAAAGTTCCTCGAAGTTATTATTAATCTTATCTGCTCCCTGTCTAAGGGTATCACCAGTCCCGTCGTTCGCGGAAGTGCCAGTGGCTATAATTTCTCTAGTCATGAATCATATCCGTAAAATCTATACTTTTATTTATACTAGTAAGCTGAGTCTGTGTTATATCTACCAAATACATTTTGGTCAAATCTGAAATTATCGTACTCAGACGCAAAGTCAGGTCTAGCAATATTTGCACTATCATCAAACTTCGGACTATTTGGAGATACAAGACTCTTAATGTCGAAGTATCTGTTAAGTTCTTCAATCGTCAAGGTCTGATACAGATTAATGTAATTACGATCAATATCAGTTCTTATACTACGTACTATAGGACCATCGCCATCTATAGAATCGGTGATACCAGTAATTGAAGACAATAAAGCAGCTTCGGCAAAAACTTCTGTAACAAGCTTAGCTCCAACATCTTCGTCTTCGATGTAAAGATCAGTTGAGTCGTTTAAATAGAAGAAATTATTTTCCGCTAAACCAACAACACTGACTTCCCCTTCAAAGTAGAATCCAGCTGGGTGAACAAATTTCTTATAAAGTTCTCTATATGTTCTTACACCTAGACCAACTTTAAGTAAAATAGAATATAGTTGATATTTTCTATAATCCTGTATATATCTTAGCGATTCGGCACCAATTCTATCTTCACCAACGATAAAGATATTTCCCTTTGGATATTCTATCTCTACTTCTGATTGAAAGAAAGCTCTAAAAAATTCTTGTATAGCTCTTTCTGATCCTTTTGTTCTATAGAAATCACCAAATCTTCTGGCAGAAAATCTAGGGTCTACGAATAGATCACCATTTTTAATACTAGAACCAAGCTCTGCAATGACTTGATCTAGATATTTAGTAGGAGTTTCAGAAATATCGCGAATAGAATTTAAATTACCAATCTCAGTATCGAATGATGAAGCACCATCCGAATCCATGAAATCATAATAAGCTTCTAAGAATTTGACAAAGGTAGGATAGTCTTCCATAAAGTATTCTGGAAGATTTTCTCTTACTTGAGATCTATGAAAGTCTAGAGCTCTTCTATCTTTGTCTTCTAACTTATGAGCCATATTACAAGGTCACTTGTGTTGTTTGGTAATCTATCTGTGCATTTGCTACGAGTAGTGCGTCATCAATATCAATGATATAATTTCTTAATGGTCTTACTGTACTTTGATTTGCTGGCACGGCTGACATCTTAATAACTGTATCATTCAAAACTGAGCTTGGTCCAAATCCTTCTAATTGAATTGTACCAATACCTGGTGTATAGAATCCAACATTATCAACTAATATATTTCCAGCGCCATCAGCGATTTCTAATCTATTTGATCCTAATCTATTTCTTATCGAACAAATAGTAGTTCCAATTAAGAATCTATTAGAAGTTATAATATAGTTTTCATCATCTGGATTTGCAATTGAAACTGGGTATGACAATTTATATCCTAGCTCAGACCCAAGTACTGGCTGAAATCTTTGTTGTATTTTGACTTCCATCCTAGAGTTTAGAATTGCTTCATCTAAATCATCTATTTGAGCTATCAAATTAGAACGTCTAAATACTTTTGAAAATTTCTTTAAGTTATCATCAAAATATTGTAGTATTAGATCTTTAACTGTATTTTCAGTTGCTCTAGGTGTTACATTAGTAAGATCTGGATCGAAGTTAAAAAATGCAGTAATTTCTAAGAATGTTGTTACTGGATCAGTAAACTCTGTCTCAACAGACATGATCGCTAAACTTTTTGTTAAGTTATTAACGATGTCATTCTTAATATTTTGTTGAAGTGTATCAGAAATACCTTCTTTAAATTTGAGGCCGACGTATGTTGTAGCATACTTAGGAGGATCATTGTCTTGGCCTCCCCAAGATATTACATCATCTAAATAAGAATTATATTTCGAAAAGATTTGAGCAGTGTAATCATCTGCAGTAACTAATCTTTGTTGTGATGCAAATTTTATCGGAGCATTTTGACGAATTGACTCAATTGATTCTTTAAACGCACCACCTGATGCTGCTGTTTCAGTAATACATTGAATTGGATAATCAACACCATTTACTCTTAAATCACTTGATGCAGTAAGGCCATCTGCGTCATTAGCGTCTGGCCCAGAAGGAGTTAAGTAAGTAATGACAATCTTATTGCCTGATTCCGGTCTTTTTCCAGTAGATATGCCATCACCAAAAAGAACTTCATAATTTCCATTTGGTACTTCTTTCACTTGGTAGAATCTAGAATCTTCTTCGATTGTAACAGCATTCGCTAAGTTATCATATGTTTCTGCAGAAGACAAAGCTGATCCAGCTGTTTCTAAAACTCTTACTAAGAAAGTATTGATATCTGCTGATACATCCGGTATAACATATACTTGTGACTCAGAAGTTTCTCCAACAAAGAAAGTTTTAGTTCTTTCAATTCCTTCGTATACCGGTATTGAATTAGATCCAGTCGTAGTTGTAAATTCATAAACTCCCGATTCATCTGGAGTTGCAGCATAAGTTTCTAGTGTTCTAAACGTATATGTCTTATCACCAATAGATGAAGTAAATGTTGTACCGCGCGGTAGAGTAATAGATGCTGGTTTAACAATCTCGTTAATCTGAATAGAAATATTGACATATGCTACAGCTGATGAATATGAACGAGGAACATATCCAAGTGCTTCAGCATGAGATACAACTGACGATCTCAATTGAGCTGTATTCAAAAATGATTCGTTTAACGCAAAGTTTGCGAGCAACCCATTAAAGTGAGTATTATAAGCTAATACATCTAGAAGGTTAGACATACCCGCTGCTTCGAAGTTATAGTCTCTGAATTCTTCTTTAGCCTTTAGATAATCTTTAAGACGATTCTTAATAGTATCAAAGTCTAAGTCAGTTGACTTAATCGTTGTAGCCATTTATCTCAACCTCGTAAGTGTTACATCAACTACTACCGTTTCACCGGTATTTAAAATCTGAAATGTTACGGTAATATCAACCGCATTATTATTTGGTTTAAAAGAAGTCTGAATATCAAGTATTTTTGCTCTTGGTTCAAAATCTTCTACCGTTGTAATAATCAATTGTTGTATAATATCTTGATCAAGTTCTGTGTCTAGATCAAAAAGTATAGAATTTAAATCAGCCCCGAATCTTGGAACAAATGGTTTTTCTGAATAATTAGTTAACAGTATATTTTTAACTGCTTGCTTCACAGCTGCCGCATCTGTTTTTTTATACACATCTCCAGATGGTTTCTTTTGAAACGTAAGATCGATATCACTATATGTTCTATTTCTAGTAGTGACAAGTGATTTGATCTGAAGATTTCCATCTTCATTTGCAAAAGCTCTTAATGGCATGGGATTCTCTTTTAAAATCTATAATGCTATTTATTCATCAAGAGTAGATCTTTATGTCATCATCTACAGATTCTGGTAAACATTCTAACAATTCGTTTGTACTTTGTACGTAAGTATTGTATCTAGTTTCAACGTTGTTCTTAAAGCTAACTTGCCAAGGAGGTAATATCTTTGGCATAATTAAAATAATTTGCACGTTTAATGATCCATCTGGGTTAAACGTATCATAATCCAATATCATTTTTTCAAAGTTTAGATTATTCATCCAGTATACTGCTAAATCAAATGTTTTCTTAAGATCTATATCTCCAACTGAGTTTCTTAATTCATATACAACGGCCCGTCCCTGAGTACTAAGACCATTAATACTTTCAATATCAAATTGTTCTTGTGGTCCAGGTCTATACAATCCTTCTGCAACTATTAGTCTATAATCTTTAAATTGCCCACTATTTTTTGAAATAGTCGACATTGCTTGAGCATGAAGATAAAATTGCTTAGCTAATTTCAATCTTTCAGTCTGACTTGAAATATGACCAAGAGTAACTTGATCACCATAACCACCTAAAAATTTTGCCATAGATATTCCTGGCGCGAGTTTTGTTTTCGAAGTAATCGACTGTCTAAACTCTGGATTGTATACTGGATCTGGAATAAAATTCATCGTCTTTGTACTCTCTTCAATATTCCTCTAGATGAGTTTCCAAGAGGGTTATAACCTCTTATTGGATTTGGTTCATTCTTAATCACTCGCCCTAATCCATCTGGTGTTTGTTTAATATAAGTAGGAGAAAGCTTTCCTTCTGATATCTGTGATCCAGTAAATTTCGTGTTATTAAAATTCTTAGGATCTCTTAATTTAGATCTTACCTCGGGTGTAGATAATGGCCGTGTAGAAACACCACCATAATCTACAGTACGATCGATCTTATTCTTAAGAATATCTCCAATATCTATCTGTACTCTGCGATAACCTTTACTTGATTTGTCTAGATAATCTTCCATAATTGCTGTCGTAGGTTCAACAGTAGCAGTCGTATCCGTTGCATTATCAGTATAGGGAAAAGCGGCACCAGAAGTAGCTGCTTCTCCGTAATTTTGAGATGCAGTAACATTTGATTGCTTTGCTGTTCCATCTAAATCGCCATGAAAAGTTGGTGCTGTTACTCCAGCATCAAATGTTGCAGATACACCATAAGCATTATAGAAATAATTAATAATGTTATCACCACCAATCGTGCCTGAATCTCCAATGACAGTAAGAGACTTTGCTGCTATGTTCGTATTAATAGATGATAACGCAATCTCTTGCTTTGCTGTCATGAATAAAGTATCTGATATGAATTTGCTCTCACTGCCCTGAATATAGCTACTTACATCACCTTTTGTTATAAGGTTATAATCATTAAATTTAGTATCTGTAGTAACACCGATTGTAGATAAATTTCTATTCTTTCTAACAGTGGTGTCATAATTTCTATTCACGATATGTTTGTGTGATCCACGAATATCTTCAACTTTATTACCACCAGTAATTACATTGAAGTTACCACCAACTTTAAGATCAAAATCACCAGTGACATCTAATTTTAAATTACCATGATATATAATTTCTCCATCGCCTTCAACAATAACCTTCTCATCACCACCAGTAATTCTTACTGTATTTTTAACAGAATTGACTATTACTGAACCGTCAGCTCTTAATTCAACACCTGCCCCAGTACGATGTCTAAATAAAATTCTTTCAGCACCAGGAGTATCATCAATTTCAGTGATATGACCAGATACAGTTTCTCTTACTTGGTTTAGTGGATATTCAGAAGAAACTTGTTCGTTTAAATCAAGTGAAACATTAACTGCTCCACCATGAGTAAGCAGATCATTCTTAACGTATCCACGTGCAGCAATATTAGTAGTTGCGATGTTTTCATATTCTTTACGAGGATATACTCCTCGAGGATCTTCAAAACCGTCTAGTGGTTTACCTTCTGAATTTGTTTTCGCTGATCCTTGAGCTAAAAGGAGAGTATCAAGGTCATCATCTCTTATCGGTTCATCAGCCATTATGTAATCTCCGTCCAACCAATGTCGTCTTTAAATTGATAATTGTTATTCATTAAATCACTTCTAGCTTTAAGTAAATTGTTTTCAGTAGTTCCTAAATCTTGTTCAAGCGTATCTTTAATTGCTTTAGCTGCATCTCTAAATGCATCGCTAAATTCATCAGATTCAATTGTTGTCCGAACAGTATTATCAATTTCTCTAGATATATCTGCAGCTTGTTTTTTTAATCCTTCATAATCTTCAGCTGATTTTAATAATTCTGCTGGAGATGGTTTTTTAGTTTCACCTGTAATTGGGTCAGTGTTTTCAAACTTTTTAGATAAAGCATCAACAAGATTTTCTAATTGGCCAACAAGAGGTTGAACTTCCTTTGCAATCTTTTTAGATTTAGTATTCACTTGTTCTTCATCAGAAAATGCTTCTAGTGCATTTGTTAAATCTTCATAGATAGTCGACTTACCAAATTTACCTTCAACATAAGTTTGTACATCAAATCCAGGACATGTTGAGTTTGGATTAATATCACGGTGACTTGCAAATTGTACACCAGGAATAGATTTGTAGATAACATCTATTACTGCATCAAATGATTTCCACTGCTCACTAGTAATGGATTTTTCTGACAAGAATAGTTCTGGGCTAGAAGTTCCAGTTGGTACAGAATATCCAGCTATGAAGGTGATATGTAATCCTCTTTCTGCCCATGCAGTTCCATTATAATTTTTAGCATCAAACGGCTTACCTCTTTGAACAGTTCCATCTCTTTGTATTACAATATGTGTTTGAATACCTGTTCTATCAGCCCTTTGATTAAATCTCGCACCAAGTGATGTTTTTTGCTTAGCAACTTCTCTATTGTGTAGATCTTTAGCTGTTAAGAATTGGTCGTCATATGTCCTACTCCAATGAACTAATACACCAGTAATAGTTCTTTTAGTAGAATTTAATTCTAATTCTAATTCTTCTGGTGTATCAATAATTTCAAAACTATATTCAGCTAAGTTTGTTTGACCACCTTTCCACTGTCTTGTGTTTTCAGATATTTTAAATGGTGGTACAGAATTTTCTAAATTTTTTGAAACAATGCCGTTCAGCTGAATTGCTTGGTTGATACTCGTATTAGAGTTGTTATCAACCAATTCATAAGTTACAATTTGATTATTATCGCCAATTGTTCTATCTTGTACTATTTGCTTTGGTATAGTAGGTGGAGTGATACCCTTAATATCTGCAACAACAGCAGCCATTAGATTACTAAAACTAAATCCTGGATTACTTAATGGCTTTCTAAGTACATCATCAATTGTGCTTTTTGTTTTTTTAGATTCAGCACTGAGTGTTTCTACTGGATCTGTCTTGACTGATTCTTCTACGAGATCAGGTAATGGTGATACTTCTGTTAAAATAGTTTTTAGTTGAGATTCAGTTGGTGCTGAAACTTCTTCTAAGTTATTTACAGTTTCGTTAATTGCTTTTGGATCTGCTTTTGTAATTGTGGCATTTAGAAATCCATCATCAACTATTTTTCCAGTTAGTGTCTGCAATGACGCTTTCAAGGTGCTTGTCTTTTTTAAATCTAAGCCAGG
>Ga0213864_10001314_pt1 | contig 11240 bp, 7 predicted proteins | sample PICome_5_FD_160078 | JGI IMG/M metagenome (GOLD analysis project Ga0213864, IMG submission 160078) | Coastal seawater microbial communities near Pivers Island, North Carolina, United States - PICO247 | ecosystem: Environmental > Aquatic > Marine > Coastal | place: USA: North Carolina | collected... | reverse complement strand
TTCTACACCTACACCACCTTGATTATATTGAGTAAATGAATCGACACTCATTGCTCCTTGAACGCCAATATCATTTTTATCACCAGGTTCTGCATGAAAACCATCTACTCTCATGCCAACAGTATTTTGAATAAAATTGGTACAGTTTCTAATATAAGGTCCTTTTGTAATTGGACCTACTCCCTGAGAGGGAATTAAATTTGGATCTGTAACACCTCCTGGATATGTTGTATTAATACCAGAAGCACCATTTAGTATTATATCAGTAACAATACCAACACAATTATAAATTGCAGAAATTACATTTGCACATGAATTTATATTAGAATTTGATCCTGTTGCAAGATCTTCTTGAATACTTAAATCTCTAATTTGAGAGAATTGTGATTGATAATTTCCATCCCAAGAAATATTATTGACACATGATATTGCAATACCAGCAGCATAATGAATTGCATCAATTGATTCTGTTGATACTCCGACTATATGCTGAAGAACTGCTCCATTATAGTAAGATTTACCGGCACCAACGCACTTTGAATTTCCACCTCTAGTAATATCATGACAAACTGCCCTCATGATATCTTTAATATCATCTTTACATGAACTATAATCGCCAGAAGTTAATTGAAATGCTGGAGATTTGTAATCAGTACTTGTAATATATCCTACTGCTTCTGATGCAATAAAGTCAAGATTATAACGAATCATTCTTGCAGCATCAAAATATCTGTCTGGATTTGTCCCAAGAAGAGGCTTAAAAGAAACTACTGCCGAACGAGAAAATACTGATGAAGGTTGTCCTTGAAATGATAGGTCAGTTATATGAGTATCATTTGAAACCCAAAATAAATCTTCATTTGAATTACTTGGTGTTACAATACAATTTCTTAATTCTGAACCTTCGATTGAAACACCTTCATGTATTAATATAGGATTATTTTCAATGTATACTCCAGGCAAAACTTTAATAGTGTCTCCTGCAATTGCTTGAGAAACTGCTGCTTTAATTGTTTTTTTTGCAGTTACTTCTTTTAATCCATCATTATCATCATTTCCATTTGTAGTAACATATATTGTTTTTCCTGCAGGGGTTAAAGATGTTTCAATACCACTAAGAGTGGAACCATCTCCATAATAGTTAAGAGCAGTTACACTGCCAGCAACTGAAATCTGACTGCTCTGTAATTGATTTAAGGAAACATTTGCGAGAGTAGAAATACCTGTAACGTTTAAATTTTCTACTCTTAATTGCCCAATAATATCAGCTTGAGCTCTAGGATTTGCTGTTCCTATACCAACTTTTTTAGCATTAGAATTTGCAACAATGAGGTCTGTAGCAACTTCTAAACCATTTTTTACTACGAAAGACTTATTAATTGACATAAGATTTGCTGAGGTTCACTATCCCCTCTTTTAATTTTATTTATTTGATTTTAATTCTTCAATTTCTTGTTTTAATTCTTTTACAGATTCTATAAGAACTGCAATTAAACTATCATAACTTACAGATAATGTACCATTAGGTAATTCATTTACTAGTTCTGGAAAAACTGCTTTAACTTCTTGTGCAATTACACCTATTGCTGGTTTTTTACTTTCTTTCCAAGTAAAAGATATTCCATTCAACTTTTGAATTTTTGATGTAGCATCTTTAATTATTTCAACATTTTCTTTTAAATTTATATCAGAAGTTGAATTAAAAGTTGTTGCAGTAACCTCACCAATAGAAGTTACACTCGCAACAGTTAATCCTCCTCCAAAAGTTACTTGCTCTGTGGATGGATTAAAAATCATTCCAGTAGAAGAAACCTTTTGTGAAGTATTTCCACTTGTTGCAGAAACAAAAGTTATGTAATTATTTGTTGTTGATGATGTATCATTTGTAATGGTTGTATTTGATGCTGTAGATGCAGTTCCTGTTACATTACCTGTTATATTACCCGTAAAAGATGATGCAGTAATATTTCCAGTAATATTAACACCACCTGTTCCTGTAATATTATTTGAATTTAAATCTAAATTTCCTCCAAGTTGTGGTGTTGTATCTTCAATAATATTATAAATTCCTGATTCAGAAGAAGTTGCACTTATAGTAACTCTTCCAGATGATCCGGAGATAGTAATATTTGATCCAGCAACTAGAGAAGTTACAATACCACTTAAATTTGAACCATTTCCATAATATGTTGATCCTGTTATTGAATTTGCTACATTTAAAGATCCGCTCAAATCAATATCAAGTGCGGAAATTGTATTAGCAACACTTATATTACCTGAAGATGTTAAATCAGTTACAGTTAAAATACCAGTAACAATTAAGTCTGTTGAAATTGAAGTTATTGCAGATCCAACATTTTTTAAGTATTGAGCATCTCCATAATAGGTTACTATTCCTGTTGTCGCAGTAATAATACCCGAAGAAATTTTAATTGTTCCTAAAGTAGAAACTCCAGAAACATTAAGTCCTACATCAAATGTTGGAGCAGAAGTTCCATTTTTATTACGAATAGTGTTAACTTGTAGTAAAGACATTATCTATCTTCTAATAATTTGATTTTTTCTTCTAGTTTATTTATCTGGATCTGTTGTTGCTTTACTGCTTCAACAAGAACTGCAATAAGTCCATTATAATTTACTTTTTTGTATTCATAATCTGGTTGATTTGAACTAACTAATTCTGGCAAAATATTTTCAACTTGTTGTGCAATCACACCTAAAGATTCTTTATTATTAGAATTCCATTTGAATTTAACTCCATCAATTTGAGATAAAATGTCAGCAGCATTCTCAACTTTTTTAATATCATGTTTTAATCTTTCGTCAGATGTGGAATTAATATCTCCCGAGACATTAACGTTTACTGCAGAAATATCTCCTTCAAATGAAACATTATTACTATTTGATGGATAAGAAAATACAACATTATTTGTTCCAGCAGACTTTCTATAGAATGCTATGGTATCTGCAGTTTCTCCTGTAGCAAATGCTGGTAATCCATTGCCGTTATAAAAAATACCTCCACCATCATTAGCATCTTCTCCAACATATAGATATCCAGTTCCTTGGGTGTTTCCATATGCCTCAAAACCTGCTTTATTATTGTCACCCGAAAGAACTCTTACAAAAGTATCTGAAGATTTTGAAGTAGTTCCTAAAATAATATTTCCACTAAAGTTTGCATTTTCTGCAGTAAATGTTGCAATTCCAATTGATGGTCCAGTTAGTGTTGTATATGATAAATTAGTTGTATCAACATTTGTTGCAGTAATAATTGATAAAAATATATCACTATTAAATGTAACAGAATCATTAAATACGGCAGGATCATTAAAATTTGTTGTTCCATTAAATGTAGAAATTCCAGCAACATTTAAACTTTCAGGATCAGTTATTGTTGCTCTAAATGTAAGTGTTGAATCTCCTGGACTAGAACCACCTAAAATATCAATTCCACCTGTTCCAACAAAATTAATTGTATTAGAAGAATTTTGGAAGTTTCCATCGATTAAAATATCAATAGAAGTATCAACATTTCCATTAACAGAAATATTTCCAAATCTTTCCCAAAGATTATCATTTGTATAAACCCAACCAAGAAATCCTCCACTAACTGGTTCTGAATTATATACAACATCTCCAGAGTTTCCTGGAACAGTAGGTGTAGAAATTCCTACGCTATATTTTCTAGAAATATCAGCATCGCCTTGAAGATAAAGTGAATTTGCTTCAATACCTTTCACTGATGTTGAGGTAATTTTATTATTAAATATAACTGGGGCATTAAATCTTGAAACAATTGTATTATCATTTCCTCCTTCAACATTAATAGATCTGCTAATAGAAACTTCAAGTGGAGTGATAACATCAAAACCAACACTTACTCCACCAATATCAAGTTCTTCTCCCGTAACTGAAGGAACTGGAGTATCAAATACTTCTTCTTGACCAGTTGCTGAACTTACTTTTTTATTCCCAATATAAAAATCACCCGCATCATTCATGCCGGTAAATACTGTTAATCCACCATCAACCTTTGTTGATTGTGCTAATAATTCTTCAGATGCACTTAATTTTCTATCTTGCTTATCTGGTAAAGCAGTTGAATAATTTCCAGGGCCAAAACCAACATATTCAAATGTATGTCCAGATGCTCTGATAATAGAATTTCTTCTGAACTCAATTGGTTTTGGTAGAATTCTTTTAACAATAACTCCAGCGGAATGTGGGGTGCTACGAGTTCCAAGAACACCACGGAATACATAAATTGGATTTGTTACTACTGTTGATCCAATTCTTATAATTTCATTTCCGATCTGTAAATAATCACCAACATTCAATCCCAAATTTTCTACATTTGTTATACTAATATTATCTAAAGTTGCACTTGTTATAGGACCAAGAAGAGTACTTGTAACATTATCATATTTGGTAATAAGTCTTCCAGAAATATTTTCATTATTTTTATTAATAGTGCCACCTCTAGAATTAAATCCAGAAGAATATGCATAAACAGTACCAGAAGAAGTTTGTGGAGTTTGATTAATTCCACAATCAATTTCAAAACTAGTTAAACTATTAATTTTTTTAATAATAAAACTATTATCAAAGAAACTATTATCAGATCCCGAAATTACTACTTTATTATCAACTTGGAATCCATGAGATCCAGAAGAAGTAACAGTTGCAATTCCTGTTATATTTGAATAAGAAATTGAAGAAATATTTACAACTTTACCTGTTGTGAGTAATGATGAATTTGTAGTGTATGATATTCCCAATCCAGTTGTAGATGGTGAAGTAACTGCTTCAGATGAAGAAACTTCAATTTCTTTACTATTACCAGTTCCAATACCAGTAATTCTATAATTTGTATTGTATTGATCTTGTGATTGATCAATACCTTTTATTTCAAATGTTGTATCTATATCATTGTAAATACTTGTTACTCTTACAACACCAACGATATGATTGGATGTTGTAGCAACTCCAACAATAGCAAGGTCGTTACCAACAGAATAAGAACTACCCCCATCAATAATCTTAATATCACCTATGATTCCTAAAGAATCTACAGAAATTACCGCAGTTGCACCATCACCAACTATAGATAATCCAATACCTACAAGTCTTGCATTGTAAATATTTCCAGCAGATCCAGTTCCATAACCTCTTCCTGGATTGATTATAGAAAGATTAGTTATTCTATTAAAACCATGATCAATACTTGTATAGATTGTATGAGATATTCCAGCAGAATTTGAAACTATATTTGTAATTCCAATTCCAATTCCAAAATCATCGATAATATTATTTAAAGATTCTTTTGTTATACTACTTTCAGGATCATTAATAACTACTTGACCTATAGGATCTGGTAATGCATATGATTTTGATTCTTTTGGATCTGATTGTGGATTATCTCTATTTAATCTAGGGTATAAGTATTGAATTGGTTGAGAGAATTTAAAATTATTAAAAGGTGATATATTGGGAGAATTTGACGAATCAACTAAAATTAAATGATAAATTCCATCTTGCTCGCCACTAACATATGGTTGAACTTCTTGAACCCTATATGAAGTATATGTCCTATTAAATTTAATCTTTTTGAACTGTGGTAAATTTATACTACGATTAATAGTTTGTTTTAGATCAAATATTCCAGGATTTGATGAAATTAAAACTGTAAATCCTTTTCTACTTGTAATTGATTGTACAATAAATGTTCCATTGTATCCATTATCATCAGTTCCATTTGTATTACCTGAACTGATAATATTTTCAATTTTGACTTCAGATCCTGGAATTAAATTATGTGGAAGTTCTGTAGTAATTGTTGCAACACCATTTAACCAAGAAGCATTAGAAATAAATCTTGTACTTTTAAGTTCTGTAGAATTTTGTAAAGTAACAGGAGATAAATTGAAATATTTTTCAATCTCAGATTCTAATAATAAATTGCTACTAGAATCCTGAATAACAAATCCATCTAAAGGTGGTCTCGCTTGAATTGGAGAATCTTTAGGAATTACGTAACGAAGTCTATAAATTTTATCAACAGAACTTCTAGTATCTGGAATTCTAGTGATAAAAGTTCTAGGAGTTGCTGATAAAGATAGTGATTGTATTAAATCATAAAGAATATTTAATGATGTTGTATTAATATACCAATTTTGATTAATAGAATCCCATTGAATTGGATGACCAAGTTCTCCAGGAATTTTATCAGATACTCTACTTTCGATTGTTAATATTGAACTTTCATTACTATAAAGAGTAATTTCGGAACCAAATAAACTTCCATTTAAAGCATCATTTAATGATTTGGATAGTTTAATTTGATCCGAATTTAATCCAGGATCAATGTCATTGGTAATTACATAGTAAATTGAATTTGGAAGTAATCCACCTGGTAATTGTCCATTATCTGATAGTACTCTTACAGATTCTCCATTTGCAAAATCATGAGCAGATGTTAACGTAATTACATTTCCATTAATTTCATTTGATATTCCATCAAGTTTTTTATTTACAGTATATGATTTTTTGGAAGAACTTTTAGAAGATCCCTCCATTACAATAAGGGAAGAATAATTATTTTGATTATATCTTAAGTTTAATTCTTCGTTGTTTTTTGCACCAATTCTATATCCGTCAACTACATAATCTGGTACAGAATTTTCATTAGTTTCATTTAAAAGATATAAGTGACTTGATATTCCAACAGATCTTATTAGATTTGCATCTAAAGATTTATATTCAATTGTTATATCGTTATTTTCGACTTCTTGTGGAGGAATGATATGGGTAATATATCCAACATCATCCCTATTAAAAGCAGAGTCTCTAAATCCACTTGATACTAAAGATTTTGCTCCAAAATTTGAATTGGAGTTTGTTATTGAAAGATCTCCACCAGTCTCTGCTTTAAAATGTTCTGAATAACCAATTGCAAAAATAGAAACTAGTTGGACAAATGCATTATTACTTGCCTTAATGTGATAATTTTCATATGATGGTTTAAATCTTGCTTTTGAATTAGAACTTAAGTTTGATACTGAACTACTATCAAGATAAGTTCTTGTTTGTTGATCATAAACTACAAAAGCATTATCATCTTTTTGCAAACCAATTCCAGTGAACTGTGCAACAACAATGGATTTAAATCCTGTTGCTTTACTTCCATCTGCATGTAATCCACACATACCAAATACAGATTTTAATGAAATATTAAAAATGTATGGAGATGATGAAGTTACAGTGTCAGAAATGATACTTAAGGTTGCACTAGAAATTTCTATTCCAGTTGGAAGAGGATTATCTGGAGAATTTTGTACTTTATATTTAAATTGTGTTGATGATACAACTTCACTAACAACAAAAGGTCCGTTATAACCAGATACAGTAACACCGCTGACTTTAATAGGAGAATCTACTTGAAGACCTTCTATTTCTTCGTTTACATCAACTGTAATTATGTTGGAAGAAAGAGTACCATCCCCGGCTTTTATACTAGTAATTCCAACTTCTTGTCCAGTTGAACCAACAATACGATATTCGTCTATTTTTGCTTGAATATCTATTACATTTGATGGATAATCTGGAGATATTAATCTTCCACTTGGAGTTCCGTAAGCAAGACCAATTTTTTCATAATAAAGGTCTAAATCAGTTCTTGTTGTAGAATAAGTTTGAAAATCATCATCAATAGAAACTGGATTTACACCATCAGCATATTCAAATGCTGTTAATTTGTGGTGAGAAAAATTAGGAAGAAAAGTATTTGAAGTATAATCTTTATAGCAATAACCATTTGGATCTGCATCAAGAATACTAAATCCCCAATAATGAGATCCGCCAGTCATTCTAAAAATCGCAGATCTTTCAATATTATCATTCTGCGGATTTGGAACATAAAGTGGACGAATTTTAGTTTTTCTTAAATCAGTACCTACAATTGAAATTCCTCTAGGTATAAAAACGCCACCATGAATACTATTAAATTTATAGAGAATATTATTTGTAGACTCTATGTTAAAATTTGTTGTAGAATCAAATGGAGGAAAGTCATTTGTTCTTGAACCATTTCTTTGAATATAACTTGGATCGAAACCAGAATCCCAATCAGGAATTAAACCAGGTCTATTATCGATCGTATGAATACCTGAGGAGAGCATAATTGTAGTACGCTCAAACCTATCATTATCAAATCCTCTCTGATAAGAGAATCTTGCTGCTTCAATTAAGGCTCTTTGAAGTGTGACAAATGGACGAACAGGACTATTGCCTTTATTTTCTACATTATCTGTTGCATCCAGATTGTTGGGGTCAACATAAAGAATATTTCCCTTTACATTTTTAATAAAATTCTGAAGGCGACTGAGACCCATTTTTATTATCTTATAGATTTCCGTTAGAGTTATTTAGCATATGAAAAAAGCATCCAGGTATCTGGATGCTCGTCTACACATTAAGTGCGCTCTTCCTTCACACTATATTATTTTACCACTTTTCTTCCTTCCATGTCAAGTGTTTTTTCAGTTCTTTATCAAATATCATTAGGTATCTATGTTTTCTACTTCTTTCCCTCCATTCACCCTTTTGACCCTTTACAGAACCTCTTGAGTGTTTAGTTCCATTAGCATAGTAAAAATCTTTTTTTAGATCAGTCAAACCATAGTATTGAAAATTGCAAGCTCTGTATATAATTCCAGAGTGGTGATTATTGTCAGCGTAACTAAGAACAGCACGAACGCGGGCATCTTTTCTAAATCTCCTTATGCAACGACTAACGAACCAAGATGTGATATTATATTCTTCTTTTTGAAGGTCTGGGTGTATACAAAGTCTTGAAAGTTCGTATATACCTTCTTGTTGATTTCTTTCTAAACCAAATGCACCCACTGCTATTTCTGGGACTGGTATCCCAGAAAAGATACAAGCGCCCAAGCAGCCGCCAATATGCAGAATGTCAGAAACCGAGGATCTGAAAAGCCCATAGTTGAAACCAGATTTAAAATCTTTAGATTCGTCTTTAAGATAATGATAGGTATAGAGAAGTTCTTTAATTTCTTTTTTACCTACCTTATCTATATAAAAATCTGATTTCATTTAAGTATTTTTACTCAAAAAGTAGTGTTGATTTCCATACCATAATGGAAAAGTATATCTTACTCCAAAGATATTTTTTGTAACTTTATGCAATATTTTATCTGAATTTTTCATTATCAGTAAAGATCCCTTTTTTTTCTTAATGATTTTATCATTAATCATAGTATTTCCGCCAATATAATTATCATTTAGATAAATTATACATGAAAATTCTGTTCCATTTGCATCGTGATGATAATGCATATCAGATAAAATAGGCCATTTTACTATTTCAGCATTATATAACTTAAAAGGAACATTAGTTTTTAAACTTAAAATATTATCTATTTTTTGTTTTGTACAATTAATTATATAATGTTGCTCATTATCTATTACATGATTATTAATAATTTCAGTAAGGTTTAATGGAAAACTTTTGTTGTATCTAAAATTTTCATTCTGATTTATTTTATAAAAATTTATTAATTTATTGCACTCAGAAGAACTTAAAAAATTAGAAATTAATTCAACCATTTTGTTTACATTCTAACATATACTCTACAGTATTTGCAACATCGTTCATTGCATCACGAAGAAATGGTTGTTGCCCAGATTCTTGCTTAAGAATAGGTCGTGAAGAATCAGTCAAAGTCCATCTCCACTGCTTCATTCCCTCACAGTACCAGAGATTAATTTTCATGTTTGAAATGTTCGAGTTTGACCCAATTAAGGAGTGTTTGGAATGCTGTAATGGAAGCATCCGTGCAATTATCTTCCTTAAGTTTTTGAACATAATATTCAAGAGCCTCAATGGCCATTTCGCGGTCTTTTTGTGAAATTAATGACATTTGGAGTTATAAAGAACTCAAGCCGAATACCGGGATCAAACCGATGACATCCATATTACAAGTATGGCGTTCTATCACTGAACTAATTCAGCAAATTAATCAACAGGCAACATTTCTGGGTTTTCTAAATCCAAATCATAAAGCAAAGGATGACACTCTTCTAACATAAGATAGTAAGAAGACTGATATAAATCCTCTGGTTCAAATCGTCTTTCGTTGTCTGCTAATTTGATTAACTCCAAGTCAAATAAAGATTCGTCAGGGAGTTCATCAAAAGTAAAAGGAATTGAATTTACAAAATACATTAAAACGATTTGTCTTCCGCGATTGTACCATACATATGCGGCATCAATTCTGTACTTCATAGGATAGTTCCTATTACTTTTGAATATTTAGAGGATAAACCTCATAGGAACGGAGAGACTTGAACTCTCACGGGATTTACTCCCAACGGATTTTAAGTCCGGTGAGTCTACCGATTCCGCCACCGCCCCATAAAAAACTCAAAAAAGATTGAGTTGACTACCTGATTCTACCACATAAGTTGGAGGATGTAAACGGCAGTATTCATTAAAGGTAATCTTCATTTCTTTGTTAGTAAGATTACAGTTTGATGCTGCCTTTGGTACATTCCATTTTGCGGAGAACAGCATTTCCATTGATTCTCTTGTTTCTGGTCTCATTTTAAAAAGTATCGTGTGAGAATTTTTGCCGGAGTTTTTTTCGACCAAAAATGGAATTAAAAGTCGATTTTGGTTTCAGAGAGGACTTGAATAAGAAAGTGTCTCTTTGTCCACTGTAGAACGAACAAACTGTAGCACGTTCATAAACTCATCAACCGTATCACAGGTCACTTGCTCTTCTGACCCTTCACTGGAGTACAGATACACTGTACGCTTGATAGGATCCACCACACACCGTGAAAGATATTCATGTTGCATTCGATTGTGTTTCTGATTACCCAAGTAGCATAGACCACTTGAATTGAAATGTCAACCCCCCGTGCTCCTCATGTAAGGGTGAGTGTTGTGGATCCAATTCCAACAGCAGTAAATGTTAAGTTATTGCCATCAAGAGTAATTGAAATTGGTGTTGTATTTGCAGCACTAATAAATCCAGTTGCTGTCACAATACCAACTGTAATATTTGGAGAATTTCTAAGTCCATCGGCATAAGTTGCAATACCAGCAGTAACTGCATAATTTGCAGTATTGGCATTACCTACATTTGGACTTAAAGTTTCTCCATCACCAAAAGTTTCATAGATTTCATCAAAATTATTATTAATTTTTTGTCCAG
>Ga0213864_10001313_pt1 | contig 11241 bp, 21 predicted proteins | sample PICome_5_FD_160078 | JGI IMG/M metagenome (GOLD analysis project Ga0213864, IMG submission 160078) | Coastal seawater microbial communities near Pivers Island, North Carolina, United States - PICO247 | ecosystem: Environmental > Aquatic > Marine > Coastal | place: USA: North Carolina... | reverse complement strand
TGTATACGCAACATACAAAGACTGTCTTAAAGACTACGTAAGGGTACAGAATAAGTATCTTAAGAACATAGATGGCAAGTATGCAGAAGCAAAAGGATATATTAACCAAATAAAAAGAGTAAAATGAATTTTAAGTTTAAAAATAGATATGGCAGCGAGTATACTTTCACTAAGACAGATGAAGGTATATTGTGGGAGGGTGACTTTGATTACTGTCGCTTCGCGTGGCCTAACGATTACGCTAAAGCTTATGAAGCTTATTGCAAAGACTGCAGTGATATACAAGTAGAACCAATATCTATTGATGACTTTAAAATCAAAGTGCACTCAGCTACGTACGATGATGATGGTAATTGGGTAACTTCAGATTTACATAAGCATTATGCTCGCTTAATACATTCAGACACTAGTTCAATTTGTATGGTAGATCCACCAGGTGGACCATACATATGCGAGAATATGGAGTTGAGAATATTAAACAGAGATCTTGACGGTATGATTGTAGATTCATTTAAAGCATTAGAAAACGGATATTTAATCAAAGTTAAATGAGCAAAATTAAACAATATAAAATACCAGTAGATATTCAAGAGTATGATTGGAAATTAGTTCGTGAACGAGATGGTTTAACAAAGTACGGATCCAATATTGCTTGGATTGAATGGAAAGAAAACGGCATATTTGGTAGTGTACAATCTAAACCAAAAATAGGATTGTCTTGTATGTTAGATCCGCATCCATTTAGTTTCACTTGGTTGACAACTAGTATTACAGAGATAATAGAACAAAAAGAAGATTACATTAAGTTTAAAACAGAAAATAGTACTTACGAATTATTGCACAAATAAACAACGATAACTAAACGATAATATTATTATATGAATATATTTTATTTAAACGAAGACCCAGTTAAAGCAGCACAGGCACAATACAACAAGCATGTTGTTAAAATGATCTTAGAATCAGCCCAAATGCTTTGTACGGCACATCATTACTATGGAAATGGTGACAATGTCCCTTACCGTATGACACATGTCAACCATCCAAGCACTAAATGGGTTAGACAATCAGACGAGCATTACATGTGGTTGTATATTCATATGTTAGCGCTCGGCGATGAATACAAACAACGGTACGGTCGTGAGCACTTGACAATAGCTAAATGTCGTGAAGTACTACACAAGCTCCCACCGAAGATGCCTAAGCGTGGCTTCACACAACCTCCACAGGCTATGCCTGATGAATATAAAGACGAATGTAGTGTTAAAGCATACTGGAACTACTACATCGCAGAGAAACATACAGTAGCAAGTAAAACAGAAAAATTATATATATGAAGAAACTATTAATCGCGTTGGCAATACCAATTGTATCTGGGTTGCACGCGCAAGACGAAGAAATTTATCATGGTGATACCACAGGTAAAGTACAGATGACTATTGATTCCAAGTTTAAATTATCAGACATGGATTCATTTATGATGCACAACTTAAGAAGCCTTGAAGATTATGGAAATCTATTAAGGGGTAGAGTACAAAAACCATCACAAAATGAAGCTATATATTTTTGTAATTTTGAAACAGCAGATTTAATTATTTTCATGAAAGACGAAAGTGTATACAAGAAAGAAGAATACTTTGACGGAGCAATAAGAACAACAGAATATTTAGAAGATTAAACACATGGCTATGACAATAGCCTATAAGACTATAACAAGTAAGGGGCAAATGTCACATAACAGAAACATAAAATGGTTGCATGATAGAAGGATCGTAACAAGGTGTTTTCCTTGGAGTGATCAGCCTACGTCTGAAACCGATGTGTACATGTACTATGAAAATGGTACGCACCAGTGCTACACATTGTTTACCAGCAAGGCTAAGATCACAACCTATAAATCTCTCAAATGGCATTTACTAGTACTGCAGTTTCTAAATGAAAATGAAACACCAGAAGTTATGGAACATGTGTTTAGATTTATAGCAAATAAAGAAAATGGATTTGTTACGTTCTTTATAAAACAAAAAGTATTAAATGAAATGATCAATGAAGTTATAACAGGTAGCATCGAGCCACCAGTTAATAAAGTCAGGAAAGTTATTTTCAAACCAGGCATTATACTTACCATCAATGAAAAGCTTAAAATCGTAGGTAAACTAATAGGCCGTAGTAAAATAACAGAAGATCTAATTTATACTAGCATGTTAGAAATAAATCATGAAGGAGAAAAAATAACTATGGATAAGCTAGCTAGTGCCTTGCATTGTACAGTCAGGACTTTGCACCGCAACATGTCTAGTCAACTAAAACAAGAAAAAGAAAGATTAAATGAAGAAGTATAACTTACAAAACTACAATAGATATAAAAACGACGTGATCAGCTCTGTAGCTAGACTTCCAGATCATGACGACAACTATTCCAAATATACGCGCGACGAGTTGATCATTAAGTTCTTACCATTAGTAGAAAATATAGCAAAGAAATTCCCGACATCTCAGCAAGCCGTGGGCACATTGAGCGTGCTTGATTTGATTCAGTTCGGGCACATAGGTTTAGTTAGCGCTGTTGATAGACTTAATTGGGATGTATTCAATAAGTCCGAAAACAAAGAGCAGACGATGAAATCGTTTCTAACTAAACGCATCAAAGGCGCTATACGTAGGGCAATCGATATAAACAGAGGAGATATACGCATACCAGAGCACAAGCTCAATGACATACGAAAGTCATTTGGCAAAGATGAAAAGATGGTAGCAATGTTCTTTAACTCTATATTCCTTAGCATAGATGATAGAGAACCAGATGATCCTGTGTTCGACATACCAGATGATTCAGATGAATATAATCAGGAAATATTAAACATATACCTGAAGAGCTTATTGAAGAAACATCTAGACGAAAAAGAGTATGAAGTTCTTCGACTGTCCTACGGCCTTGATTGTGATAAGTTACCAGCAGTAAAGATCGCAGAGAAAATAGGGATCAAGGGCGACAGTGCTTATGTTAGAGTTTCGCAGCTAAAAAGACAAGCAGTAAACAAGCTAATTGAAAATGTAGATCATGATCAAGTGCTTGATTTTCTTTAAGTTAAACGTTAAATAAATTAAATTATGTGTAATTATATATATAACCAACAATGAAACCAACAGACCTAAATTTAAACCAAAAACTAATAGAGATTCAAACTAGATTTAAGTCTAAAAAATCTAGATTCAATTCATTCGGCAAGTATTATTTCAGAGCGGCCGAAGACATCCTTGAAGCAGTCAAACCCTTTCTAAAGGAGCTTGGAGTAACAGTTACTATAAACGAAGAATTAATTAGTGATAGTAATCAACCAATAATAAAGACCGTAGCGTCTTTAAATGATGGAGACTTTAGCATAACAGCTCAAGCTATAGTTGGAGTAGACTTAAATCAAAAAGGAATGCAAGTTCCACAGCAATACGGAGCTGCGTCTAGTTATGGAAAGAAATATGCGCTAGGTAATTTATTTCTAATAGACGATACGCAAGACTCTGATGCAACAAACAATCATGGAAAATCTAACGATGATAAACTTGAAATGACAGATGCTGCGCTTGAAAAAGCAAAAAAGTATATCAGTTCTGGAGGATCTATGGATTCAATTAGAGCAAAGTATAAATTGACTAGTGGTCAAGAGCTTGCTCTCAAAAAATTAAATGGATAAACAAGAAGTAATAAACAAACTACGTGATGATGAAAACTACTATGGAGAATATGGAAAACAATATCTAAGTAATAGTGACATCAAAACATTACTCAGTAATCCTTTAGCGCTAGGTGAGTCTAGCAAGCCAACATCAGCGTTTCTAGTTGGTGGATATTTTCACACTGCAATACTTGAGCCGTACAAGCTCAAGAAGTACAAAGTGATACAGTCTACCTCTAGAAACACGAAGGCTTATAAAGAGATGTCAGGTGGAGAGTTATGTCTACTGCAGCAAGAGGTCGATAACATAGAATTGCTAACAGAGAAAATATTAAGCAATAAAATATGCAATGATCTCATAAGAAATGGAGACGTAACATACGAAGAACCTGGCATTACAGAGATTGAAGGCAATCTTTGGAAAGGCAAGGCAGATATAATAAACCACAGTGAAAAACTTATAGTTGATCTTAAAACAACAAATGATATCGCTGCATTTAAAAACTCTGCTTGGAAGTATAACTACGATAGTCAAGCATACATATACAGCAAGCTGTTTGGTTATGAAATGATATTCATAGTTATAGACAAGAACACCCATCAGTTAGGAATGTTCGATTGTTCGACAGACTTTTACGAAAGAGGGGCAAATAAAGTTAAGAAAGCATCAGAAGTTTATGATCTATTTTATAAGACAGAAAACTTTGATCCATCTCAATACTTTATAAATAAAACTCTTTGACAAACAAACCACGAAACTAATTTGATATTAAAACAGTATGATTAAATTAAAAAGAACCAGAAAACCAGTAACAAGACAATGCTCAGTAACAGGTATTAAAGCACCAGCTACAGAGTTTTACAAGAACCAAAATCATTTGAAGGCTGTTGACAATTTACGGCGCAACACAGGCGCAACTAAGAGTCAACTAATTCGAATGTTTAATCAGTTAAATCAATTAACAAATGGCTAGTATTATTGCAACAAGTATTGACCTTACTAAAATCCCTAAGGAAAAGGTCATCAACGGAAAAAAGGGTAAGTATCTACCTATCACGATCACAATCAACGATGAGTTAGATAACTTCGGAAACAACGGACCAGTAACGGTTCAACAATCTAAAGAAGAACGCGAGGCTAAATCAGAAAAGATCTACCTCGGAAACGTCAAGGTTGTATGGACTAATGGAAACAACGTAGACGCAGCGCCGCGCGATAATGGAGAGGCAATGATGACACCACCTCCTCAAGCAGCAGCGGTAGATGATGATCTACCATTTTAATACAGTTAAATTAAATGCAGGCAACAGAGATCAATGGATTTTTGATTGATCAATTCAATCAGTACGGCCTAGAAACAAAGAAAAGCCAGGGCATTTGCCCACTTTGTTCACACGATAGGCAACCCAAGAATAAAAATGCACAATGTGCATCTTACGATTGGGAACGAGGTCTCGGAACTTGTCACAACTGTAACACCACATTTCAACTACACACGTATCAACGTAAAGGTTCTAGCGAGAGAGTTTATGTTCGTCCACAAATAAACGAACAATCAAGCAAACCAGCTAGCACCAAAGTAGTTGAGTGGTTCAAAACAAGAGGTATATCTCAGGAAACTCTCAATGATTTAAAAGTCACTGAGAGTCCTGAGTTCATGCCACAAACCGGCAAAACCGAGAATACCATCAATTTTAATTATTGGATGGGCGATCAACTCATAAATGTTAAGTATCGAGATGGTCGTAAAAATTTCAAGCTATACAAAGGAGCTGAAAAAGTATTTTATAACATTAATAGTATAATCGGGTATGACAGTTGCATTATAACCGAGGGCGAGATGGATGTATTAGCGTTACATGAAGCAGGAATCAAGAACGTTATATCCGTGCCTAATGGTGCAACACTGACAAATAACAACCTAGATTATCTAGATAATTGCATCGATTACTTTGAAGACAAAGAAAGAATAATCTTAGCACTAGACAAAGACGAACCAGGGCAAATGCTACAACAAGAGTTTGTACGTAGACTTGGTGCTGAGACTTGTTTCTTAGTAGACTTTGACGATTGTAAAGATGCAAACGAATACTTGCTCAAGTATGGCACTAAAAAACTTAACGATTGTATATTAAAAGCTCGACCATATCCATTAGAGAATGTAACTACATTCAAAGATATAGAATCAGAAGTCACAGACTTTGTTAGACACGGGTTTAAACCTGGCTTTCAAGTTGGACTACATAACTTTGACAATATATTCTCAACATACACTGGTCAATTTATAACAGTCACAGGCATACCATCATCAGGTAAGTCAGACTTTGTAGATCAAATGGTTGTTGGTTACAACCAAAAGTATGGATGGAAAGCAGCATTTGCTTCACCAGAAAATCAACCTACATACCTGCACGCACATAAGTTAATGCGAAAAGTATGGGGTGATATGCCAAACGTAAACGATATTGGCGGTAGCAAATGGACACAGGTTGCAGAGCACGTCAATGATAATTTCTTTTTCATTGATATGGATAAATACGACCTTGACTCAGTCCTTAGAAAAGGTGCTGAACTAGTCAAACGCAAGGGTATTAAATGCTTAGTTATAGATCCTTATAATAAAGTAAGAGACATCAACGCAACATCTGATGATGTGAACCGTTATACCATGGATTACTTAATGAAGATCGAAACGTTTGCAAAGAAATACGATGCACTAGTATTTATCGTGGCTCACCCAACTAAGATGTTAAAAGATAGAGATGGTAAAATCGAAGAACCTACAATGTATAACATTAAAGGTGGTGGTGAATGGTACGATGCCAGTTATCACGGCTTGTTAGTACACAGGGACTACGAAGCTAAAACTACAAAAGTTAAGGTGTTAAAAGTTAAATTCCAAAACTTAGGTGAGAACGGAGCTGAAGCTCATTTTACGTGGGAACCTAAGTCAGGAAGATTTGTACCACACATTGATGCTGTGACAGAGGAGACACTACCATGGGAGTAAAGAAAAACAAGAAGCCAGACTATTCAATGACGGCTGAAGAACTAAAAGCTTCTGAATGGTGTGTTATAAATGGAATATGTATTACAGCGAGACAGGCCGAGTACGGCGTGCCAAGATGGTTTATTGATATTGAAAAAGGTCATAGACATCCGCGCAAACTATTAGGCGTATCTCCAGATTCATATCCTCACCCAGAGTATCAAAAGAAATTAGCTGAATATAAAATGTATTATTATAAAAAATATGCGGACAAAGTTTAAGAACGCCAGTGAAGCCTTTGATTACTTCTACATTACGATCAAAGACAAAGGCCAGGAGTTTGATAACACTAAAGCTTTATTTAATGTAGGATTTTATATGAACGATCCACAGTCTAACAATATAAAATCGGGCTTTAGAAAATGGAGTAGAGAGTACGCAGAAGCAGAATGGAAATGGTACCTAACAGGAGATAAAAGTATCGACAAGTTAGGAAGTATATACGGTAAAATCCCTGCGATATGGGAACGTATGGCAAACCATGATCGCGAAGTAAACTCTAATTATGGTTGGCAATGGAAACGCAACCATCAACTATACGAAGTCATTAAGAAACTAAAAGCAAATCCTAATACTAGGCATGCAGCAATTAGTATATACGATGGCAAAGAAATAGATCAATACAAGCATGATACACCATGCACATATGCAGTTCAGTTTACTATATTAGATAAAAAATTAAACATGTCTGTATATATGAGATCTAATGATTTATGGTACGGCTTTTGCAATGATCAATATCAGTTTAGTAATTTGCAAAAACTAGTCGCTGATGAGATACATCTTGAAACAGGTTGGTATTATCATCACGCTCATAACATGCATTTATATAAAGACAAAATATGACGTACTATTTATACCATATACCAGGAAAGAAGATCGGTGTGACTAAAGATATACAGCATAGACTGATAAAGAGGCAAGGCTATAGAGAGGGCGAGTATGAAATACTAGCACAATCAAAAAGTATAAACTTAATATCTGAATTAGAGCTAGAATATCAAGAAGCATACGGTTATGAAAAAGACATAATAACTTATAAAAAATTATCAAAAAGAAAAATGAGAATAAACGTAACAGACCAGACATCCACATTCCCATGTCCATTAAACAAACTAAAAGGCCAATTAATGGATAATACAAATCATAAATGGCAAACAGACTTAGGACAATTTGAAGTGACAGCAAATACAATTCAATGGATATTAGACAATGCAAGAGCCTCGTCATATACAAATGAACGTTGTTACATATATAACAAGGCATATGCTGAAGAGTTTTTAAACAAAAACAAACCAGTAAAAGAAGTTAAAGAGTTTAAGTATGGTACATTGTTTCCAGCTATAAGAGATTGGGCAAAAGAACGAGGCATATATGATAAAGGAGATTCAAAAACTCAATATCTAAAACTAGCTGAAGAGTTCGGCGAGTTAGGTAAAGCATTGCTAGATAAAGATCGTATTGAAACAATAGATGCTATTGGAGATATGATAGTAGTCTTAACAAACTTAGCACATTTAGAAGATACAACTATAGAAAATTGTATTGAAGCAGCTTACAACGTGATAAAAAAACGTACAGGTAAAATGATTAACGGAACATTTGTGAAAGATGAAAAGTGATTATAAAATTAAAACAACAGACACGATCGTTCAAGATGTAATTAAGAAGATCGATGCACGCAGTGAAGTCGGTATGAAAAAATACGGCAAAGCAATGATTGAAGAAGTAATGAATGGAGAGAAAGACTTGTACGCGTTCATGACAGATGTACAAGAAGAATTAATGGATGCTTTGTTATATTTAGAATCTGCTAAAAAATGTTTGCAGATCGAGATTGAAGAGGCTGCATTAAAACAAATGGATCCGTTCACAGATCAACGATACTCTGAGTATGAAGACTCGTAGTAAGAAAACAAAAGGACCTGTACGATCTAAAAAAGTAACATACGATGGCATTCAGTTTGCATCTGGCCTTGAGAAGTACATGTATACTGCTCTTAAAGATGCAGGCATTGATGCCTTGTATGAAGGAGAAACGTTTGAATTGTCTGAAGGATTTTACTTTCCATTTGAATGCTATGAAAGATGCGGCAATGGCAAAGGAGAATTTAAAGACAGAGGCAAAACAAAAGTATTAAACATAAAGTACACACCAGATTTTATTGGTAAAGGCTTTGTTATTGAATGCAAAGGAAGGGCAAACGAGTCCTTCCCACTGAGATGGAAACTCTTCAAACGATTAATCAAAGAAAGAAAGTTAGGTCCTTACACATTGTATAAACCTCAAAATCAAAAGGAATGCGATCAAGTAGTAAGCTTAATATTGAGCAGCAGAAACAGTTAGCTCGACAAAAGTATGCCGAAAGGCGATTAGACAAATGGATTAAATGGCGCTGGGAAAACTTCGGGCATATACCATTTAAAGAATTATTAGAACAATGTAAAAAATATAAATTATGAAACAATGGAGTATTAGTATTGGGTTTTACCCAGGTGTATTATTAGGAATTAGAACATACAGTGAAGATCATAGATCAGTAACAGTTTTGTACTTGCCTTTTATAGACTTTGCTTTTGAAATCGAAAAAGATTTAGAAGAAAAATAATGAAAGGATTAAGTTTAAATTCTAATCGTAAGCGTGTAAAAATAAAGAGACCTGGTGTCCACGCTAAAACAAAAACATCAAGGTTAAAAGGAAGTACAAACTATATTAAAAAATACAAAGGACAAGGACGATGAGTTTATTTAAACCAAGGTTGCCATACAAACCATTTGAATATCCAGAGTACTATACTGAAGGCTGGTTGAAACAAGCACAAGCATTTTGGTTGCACACAGAAATACCAATGCAAGGTGATGTTAAAGACTGGAACGAGAACTTAACTCAAAATGAAAAGAACCTAGTGGGAAATATCCTGCTAGGTTTTGCTCAGACAGAGTGCGCAGTATCAGACTATTGGACGCAGAAGGTTGTTAAGTGGTTTCCAAAACACGAGATACAACAGATGGCTATGATGTTTGGTAGCCAAGAAACAATACATGCAGTAGCATATAGCTATTTAAATGAAACTCTAGGTCTTGAAGACTTTGAAGCTTTCTTACACGAGCCAGCAACTGCAGAACGATTTGAAAACTTAGTTGCATACGACGGTGATGATCCAGTTGGTATTGGTAGATCACTAGCTATATTTAGTGCGTTCGCAGAAGGAGTTTCATTGTACTCTGCATTTGCGGTATTGTATAGCTTTCAGCTGCGTAACAAACTAAAAGGTATTGGACAGCAAATGAAATGGTCTGTACGTGATGAATCATTACATAGCAAAATGGGTTGCAGATTATTTAATCATATGTGCGCTGAAATGCCAAGACTTAAAGATCAATGTAGAGAAGATGTAATTGAAGCAGCAAAAACTATGGTTGATCTAGAGGAAAAGTATATTGATAAAATGTTTGAGATGGGCGACATCGAGAACTTAAAGTCTTACGATTTAAAACAGTTTATAAGAAAAAGAGCAAATGAAAAACTTAATGAACTCGGTTATAGTGAGGTTTTCGGATTTGACGAGGAAGCAGCAACTAATCTTGATTGGTTCTATCATCTTACCGGCGGGCACACTCATACTGATTTTTTTGCAATGCGGCCGACAGATTATTCGAAAGCTAACGAAGGAGAGGATTTTGAGGATATATGGTAGAGACGACATGGATTAAGAAATTACTAGATGAAAAAGGTTTATCACCATTTCAAAGGCTAGCAAGACGATTAGGATATATGGGCACTGGCTTTTTAATAGCAGGGCAGTGGACACTAAACCCAACGATGTTTGTTATAGGATTTGTCTTGGTGATAACCCAAGTTGCAGCACGTAAGCAGTGGAACTTAGTAGTACTTTATATCAATGGATTATTAGCTTGGCTTAATCATTTATTATTTTAAAATATGTGGAATGAACAATGGATAAAAGATGTTGATTACCCTGATTGGGGTGACAACGAAATATATAAGAAAACAATTGGTGGGCAGTACCTACTTGAAGGTGAGTCTCCAGCTGATGCGTATATGCGTGTTTGTAAGACTGTAGCAATGCGTCTAGGACGTCCAGAATTGACCGAAACTTTTTACGAATATGTATGGAAGGGTTGGTTGTGTTTAGCGTCCCCTGTGTTGTCTAATACAGGCACAGAACGTGGTCTACCAATTAGTTGCTTTGGTATAGATGTCGGAGACAGTATATACGAAATAGGAAATAAAAATTTAGAGATGATGCTACTCGCAAAGCACGGCGGTGGAGTTGGTATCGGAGTTAATATGATTAGACCCGCCGGCAGTAAGATAAAACAAAATGGAACATCAGACGGAGTCGTACCCTTCTGCAAGATCTATGATTCAACAATCCTTGCAACCAACCAAGGAGCTGTTCGACGCGGAGCTGCTTCAGTTAACATCAACATTGACCACGATGATTTCGAAGAGTGGCTCGAAATACGAGAACCTAAAGGAGACGTTAACAGA
>Ga0213864_10001307_pt1 | contig 11254 bp, 10 predicted proteins | sample PICome_5_FD_160078 | JGI IMG/M metagenome (GOLD analysis project Ga0213864, IMG submission 160078) | Coastal seawater microbial communities near Pivers Island, North Carolina, United States - PICO247 | ecosystem: Environmental > Aquatic > Marine > Coastal | place: USA: North Carolina... | reverse complement strand
TCCACCTTTGCAGGTACTCTTGTTCACGCAGACGCTGTATCCATTTCAGGTGCAGCATCTGTAACAGGTGCTAGTGTTCGCATACAGGATGTATCAGCTAGCATATCTGGTGCAGGTACGCAAACAGGTAGTGCTACAGCTAGACTGATAGCTTCTGGTGATATTAGCGCATATGGTGTAGCTAATGCCATAGCATTTGGTAAGCTTGCTGGTGAAGTACTTATCACAGGTTCTGCATCTGTCAGTGCAGACAGCGTACGTATCCAACCTGCGGCTGCTAGTGTATCCGGTGCTACAACTGTAGCTGCAAGTGTTACATCTAAACAAATAACTACTGCAAGCATTAACGGTGCAGGCACAGTATCAGGTGACAGTGTACGAATCCAAGAAGCTGCTGCTAGTGTATCCGGTGCGGGTACTCAAACAGGTACTGGAACAGCTAGAATACTGGCAACAGGTACTGCTTCAGCTTCTGGTACATCTACAGGCACAGCTACGGGTGAACTTGCTGCGGTAGTAGTAATAACAGGCACAGCAACTGCAAGCGGTGTTGGGGTAAGAATACAAGAAACTTCCGCTTCCGTATCTAGTAGTGCATCAGTTACAGCTAATGTTACTAAGCTGCTTAATGCCTTTGCCTCTATCTCTAGCAGTGCTACAGTAAGCGGCAATGTAGTTGGAATATTCTCAGGTACAGTATCTGTAACAGGTGTAGGCAGTGCCTCTGCTCAGGCAGTACAATTTAACTACTTCAGTGAACGTGACAATTATGCTAAGACACGCACTGTATATATTGAACGAAGAACTACGTCACGTGAAAGAACAGCATTTGTTCATGCACAATCACGTAAACAATATGTTGAAAGAAGTACATCAACATATGATAGGACTGTTAGAATTGCAGCATAGGAGTATATAATGTCTTTTCGTTGGCCTAATAAAGACCCCGATGAAATATTGGATTATAGCATGGACTGGTCTAGGTATCTTTCTGGTGCTACTATTAGTAGTGCTACTTGGTACGTCAACGATTCGTCTGGCACAAAAACACTATTGTCTCCTACTGGAACAGTAAATACACTGCGCAGTACAGCACAAACAATCAGCAGTGACAATAAGACCGCTACTATATATTTAGCTGATGGAACAAATAATGTACAATATTTGATCTATTGTCAAATTACTGACAGTAGTGGTAATACAGCAGAACGTACAGTTAAGATGAAGGTTAGGGAAAAGTAATGGCTTATGATTTTCTAGGACTTGTTAATAAAATTAACCGGAGACTAAATGAAGTTGAGTTAACGTCATCTAACTTTGCGGCAGCTACAGGCTTTTATTCACAGGCAAAGGACAGTATTAATGCCGCAATTCGTGACATAAATCAGACAGAATACAACTGGCCTTTTAATCACGTAGAAGAAGAAGACGTATTAACGGCCAATATGGTACGATATTCTTTTCCACATGACGCAAAGATCATTGACTTCAATACATTTCGCTTGAAGGAAGACTCAACACTAGCTGTTGATACACGTAAGCTGCGGGTAATGTCATACGAAGAGTACCTTGAGAAGTTTGTTTCATATGAATATGATGCAGATAATGGTTCATCTACTGTACCTACTCATGTATTTCAAGCACCCAATCTAGAGTTTGGTATGGTTCCACCACCCGACAAAGCTTACACTATTGTCTATGAATATTACAGAGTGCCTGTTGATCTTGAGAATGCTACAGATGTACCAGACATTCCTGAAAGATTTGCCCATGTGATTGTAGATGGTGCTATGCACTATGCCTATCTGTTCCGTGGTAATACACAGGATGCTTTGGTGGCAAAAGAAAAGTTCCAAGAAGGCATTAAGAATATGCGGTCAGTGTTAATTAACCGCTACGACTACGTGCGTTCTACAAAAATACCAGAATCTTCAAGACATATTAGCTCTGTTCTGTCGATTTAACTTGACAAACAACAAAAAATATGTAAAACTAAATACCTGAAAGAAAAAAACATATGGCTGATGCATGGAACACATATCCAATAGAATTTCGTGAAGGACTGGTAACAAACCTTAGTCCTTTACAGCAAGGCATCAACCTGCCCGGAAGTGCTACAACATTACGTAATTTTGAGCCTTCTGTCTCTGGTGGCTATAGACGTATTGCTGGATACACTAAGTTTGATACCAACGCATTATCTGGTACAGGAGTTGTACGCGGCCTTATGTACTATGAAGGTCGTGTATATGCAGCAAGAGGTACGCATCTGTACCGTTCAGCAGGCAGCGGTTGGACACAGGTAACAGACAATGCAACTTTCTCTAGTACGGGTGTTACTCTTGGTGGTTCTGCAAATGTACGTTTCGTAAAGTATAACTTTGATGGTAATGAAAAACTATTTATTGTAGATGGTTCAGGCAAACCTTTTATCTTTGATGGTAATGCAGGTACACTTACACAGCTAACAAGTTTAAGTGCAGACTTTAGTGGCTGTGACTTTGCTATAGAATTTAAGAACCATCTCTTCGTTGCTAATGGTGAGAATTTATTTTTCTCTGCACCCTATGAGGATGATGACTTTTCTATTGCTAATGGTGGTGGCCTTATTAATATCGGTGACGCCATTACTGATCTTATAGTATTTCGTGAACAGCTTATTATATTCAGCGAAACGAAGATTAAACGAGTAGCTGGTAATAGCATAGCAGACTTTGCGCTTAGTGCAATCTCAGAAGACTTGGGTGCTATTCAACCTGACACTGCAAAAGAAGTTGGCGGTGATGTAGTATTCCTTGGTCCAGATGGCATACGAACTCTAGCTGCTACAGATAGAATTGGTGACTTTAATCTTGCTGTATTGTCCAAGCCTATTCAGTCAGAGGTTACAAACTTTGTAGACAACTCATCTTCATTTGCCTCTATTGTTATCCGTAACAAAAGTCAATATAGATTACTGGGTTATGCTACAGGCATTCAGGATTCAGGTGCGCTAGGTATATTAGGTACACAACTTGCAGAGAATACATTTGGTTGGGCAGAGACACGAGGTATTAACGCTAAGGTAGCTTACGGTGAATACAGCGGTAATGATGAATATATTTTCTTTGCCAATGATAATGGCTATGTGTATAGGCTGGAACAGGGTAGTAGCTTTGACGGTGAGAATATTGTAGCAAACTTTAATAGTCCGTTCCTGCCTTTACAAGACCCAAGAATACGTAAGACATTTTATAAAGCGTATTTATATACTGATCCCACAGGTTCTGTAAGTGTATCGTTTAGACTGGCACTAGACTTTGATCGTATAAATACAGGACTAGTTCAGCCAGATAGTATAACACTAGAGAATAATACGAGTAGTTTCTTTAGGTTTGGATCACCTACTGCTGTTTATGGAACAGCTACATTTGGATCAGGAACATTTGACAACATACTAGAAACACAAGTTATTGGTTCAGGATATAATGCATCAGTGCAGATTACAGCAGATAACGACAACCCTGTATTTTCACTTGACTCACTTGTGCTTGAATACTCAGTAAACGGAAGAAGGTAACGCTATGGCTGGTTATACTAGGCAATCTGCAAGTAATATTGTCGATGACGGTATTATTAACGCAGACGATTTTAATGATGAGTACAATGCTATCGAAGCAGCATTCAATGCAAGTACCGGACACGTACATGACGGTACGGCAGCTAATGGCGCACGTATCACTGAGATTGGTCCAACAGGTGACGTAACAGTAAGTGCTACACAGGTACTGCCACTAACAACAAATACACTTGACATTGGCTCTGCTGCTGCCCAGTTTAAAAATATGTATCTTGATGGTGCTTTGTATGTAGACACAATTGGTGAAGACACTCTTCTTGATACGGCATCTAAAGTACAGTTTCGTGACGCTGCTATTTATCTTAATTCTTCCGTGGATGGGCAGCTTGACATTGTAGCTGATACAGAAGTACAGATTGCTACGACAACTCTTGACATCAATGCTAATGCAGACATCTCAGGTAATCTTGTTGTAGGTGGAAATGTAACCATCGGTTCTGCAGATATTAGTGAAGCAGAACTTGAGATACTTGATGGTGCTACAGTAACGACAGCAGAACTAAATATCCTAGACGGTGCTACAGTTACTACTGCTGAACTAAATCTGTTAGATGGAGCAACTGTAACAACAACTGAAATCAATCTGCTTGATGGTGCTACTACAGCTACAAGCACTACACTTGTAGATGCAGACCGCTTGATTGTAAATGATGCAGGTACAATGAAGCAGGTAGCACTGTCTGATTTTGAAACATACTTTGAAGCTGGCTTAGATACACTACCTAATGTAACAACGGTAGGAGCACTCAATGCTGGATCAATTACTAGTGGGTTTAGTAGCATTGATATTGGTACGTCTGCTTTAACAGCAGGTACATCTACACTAGGTAATACTTCTGTAGGCACCTTAACAACTAGCGGTGCAGGCACTGTAAACAGCACATTGACTGTATCAGGTGTTACTACTTTGTCTTCTAATCTAATAGTGAATGGTAATACAACACTAGGTAATGCAGCTACAGACACTGTTACCATTACTGCTGATGTTGCCTCTAATATCATTCCTTACGCCGACAGCACATACACACTAGGCGATTCCTCAAACTACTGGTCAAATGCATATCTCGATGCCGTAAACACTACAGGCAATGTAGCTGTAGGTGGCAACTTAACTGTGACGGGTGACCTAACAGTCAATGGTACAACAACGACTGTTAATACAACTAATACTGTTGTATCTGATACATTGATCGAGTTGGGTAATGGTACTAGTTCACCTGTAAATGATGCAGGTATTGTGATTGAGCGTGGCTCTTCTGCGAATGCATTTATCGGTTGGGATGAAAGTGTAGATAAGTTCACTGTAGGTACTGGTACATTTACTGGTGCATCCACAGGTAACTTGACTATTACCACTGGTACGCTTGTTGCTAATCTTGAAGGTAATGTTACAGGTAACCTGACTGGTGATGTGACAGGTGATGTGACAGGTGTCGTAGATGCTACAACACTCAAGATTAATACAACAGCAGTAACAGCTACAGCAGCAGAACTTAATGTGTTAGATGGCATTACTGCTACAGTTACTGAACTTAACTACGTAGATGGTGTTACCTCTAACATTCAGACTCAGATTGACGCTATTAGCACTGAACTCGTGAATGATACTACGCCTCAACTTGGCGGTGACTTAGATGCCAACAGTAATGACATTCTTATGGGCAGTCAGTCTGTTAAGTTTGGTACAAGTAAGTGGGAAATTGTACTAGACACAGGCGATAATGATTTGCTATTTAAATATAATGGTACTACAGTATTTAAACTTGCAAGCACTGGTGCTGTTACATCAGCAGATAATATTACAGCTTATGGAACTCCGTAATGACCCTACAGGCTTCTGGCAGTATATCACTAGCTGACATTGCAACTGAGTTTGGTGACACTACACCAAATTCAATGGATGAGTTTTATCGTGGTGGCAGTTTAGTAGATCAAACACACAAAGCTATAACATACACTGAACTTTTTGGTAATAATGGTTCACCTTCTTTGGGAACACGTTATCCTAATTCAGATACTTTTTCTTACTCTTGGCATATTCGTACTTTTTCTGGTGATGTAGATGGCTGGGGTACTTCTATGGTCAGAGAGACGGATGAAGTTGTAGCGTACTTAAAAAGTGAAGGTATGTACGTAAACCGTATGGGCTGGCGTTACAGTGGTAATAATGCCTTTACAGTAGGAACATATTATTTTAGAATAATTGTAACAGGCAATCATAGGACTAGTCCATCAGGAACTGTTTTAACAGGCACACAATACTATACAGGTGCTATTGCTTACGGTGATTTACAAGGTGATGCAGTATTTACTAGACGTTCTGGTGATCCGGGTACACCTAATAGCACCAGTATTAATAATGGAAGTACGTCTCAACTAGAAGGCAGTATTTATTATTTGTATGATTTACAAGACTGTGATGTGCAGTGGCATTTTAATTCATATCAACCCGGAACATCTAGCGCATCTTTTTACTTCCGTTTTGATGCAGACGATAGCGGATCAACAACAGGTCAACAAGGCATTAATGTAAATGAAACTGTACCAACATCAGGCACAATCGACTTTGCAGATTTTTATTCATCAGGGAATATAACATAATGGAAATGACTAGCTTAGTAGATATGCTAATTAGCATGGTAGTTGCAGGCGGTGTTTGGTGGGCAAATAACACGGCAAAAGAACTAAAGCGTCTTGAGATACTACTGAACAAGACACGTGAAGACTACGCAACTAAGTTTGAATTACGTGATGATATGAGAAAAGTCATGGACGCATTACATCGTGTCGAAGATAAACTAGACAAAGTATTGAGTAGGGATTAAACATGGCAATGTTCAAAGCATTTAAGCCTAGCGGCATGGAGAAGATAGCACGATCAATGGGCTATCAAGGTAATATGCAAGGGTTTCAAGACTATCTTGCTCAAGACCCAATGCGGCAGCAGCAAATGCAAGGATACCAGCAAAAGGCTATGATGATGGCTAAAGGTGGTTATGCAAAGAAGTATCAAGAGGGTGGTGACGTTACGGATCAAACACAGAATCAAACACAACAAACAACACCAGCAGTAGCAGACTACAGTGTACAACAAATGTACAACCCTGCACTACCACAGGGCGGTGTTACTGTAGCTGCAACAACACCTACTGATGCTGGTCAAATGGTACAGCCCGGTACTGGCGCTTTAACTGGACAGGTAGCTGTACCCACAGCAACTGCAACAACAGCACAAGCTGCTCCAGTACAAGAGACGCAGGCTAATGTAATGCAAGCCTCTACCGCTGCACCTGCAGTGGATGCCGCTATGCAGGCCACACAAGCTGCACAGGCACAGCCTGATGATCCTCGTGCGCAGGTAGCCGCAGCACAACAAACAACGTCTTCTGTGGGCAATCTACAAGCTGCTCAGGGTAATGCTGTTCTAATAGACAATCCTGTACAGAGGCAAATACAGTCCGGTGAAATCATTACAGGCACAGGTGTAGATGCACAGACTGCTGCTCAGGTCACTGCACAGACAGAAGCTGCTGCTGCTTCAGCTAATCCATCTGCTCAGGCTACTGTACAGGGTCAGTTAAACAGCCTAATGCAGCAGTTTGATAGTGCTAATCCACCAGCATGGGCAGCAGGTGCATTGCGTAATGCTACAGCACAGATGGCTGCACGTGGTTTAGGTGCTTCATCTCTTGCTGGACAGGCTCTTGTTCAGGCAGCTATGGAGTCAGCACTGCCTATTGCTTCAGCAGATGCGCAAACAGTTGCACGTTTTGAAGCACAGAACTTGACAAACCGTCAGCAATCTGCTATGCTTGCAGCAGAACAAAGAGCAAGATTTATGGGTCAAGAATTTGACCAAGCATTCCAGATGAAAGTACAGAATGCTTCTCGTATTGCTGACATTGCAAATCTTAACTTCACAGCAGAACAACAAGTACAGCTAGAGAACAGCCGTGCTGCTAATACAATGAACCTGAATAACCTATCTAATCGTCAGGCACTGACTATGGCAGAAGCTGCAGCACTGTCTCAATTAGATACGTCTAATCTAAATAACCGTCAGCAGGCTGCTGTGCAGAATGCACAGAACTTTTTACAGATTGATATGGCTAATCTGTCTAATAGACAGCAAACTGATTTGTTTAAGGCGCAACAAAGAACACAAGCACTGTTTACAGATCAGGCGGCGCAGAATGCCGCAGCACAGTTTAATGCTTCTAGCCAAAACCAAGTAGATCAGTTCTTTGCAAGTCTAGCTAATCAGGTATCACAGTTTAATGCGACACAACAAAATGCACAGGCACAGTTTAATGCAGGACAAGCAAACACAGTAAACCGTTTTAATGCAGAGTTGAATAACCAACGTGATCAGTTTAATGCGCAAAACCAGCTTGTGATTGCACAGTCAAATGCACAGTGGCGTAGGCAGATAGCTACTGCAGATACAGCAGCAGTTAATCGTGCTAATGAGTTAAATGCTAATGCTGTTTTAGATATTAGTAAAACTGCCTACGATAATTTGTGGCAGTACTATGCTGATGCTATGGAGTGGGCATGGGAATCTGCCGATAATGAAAAAGACAGACAAACAAGTATGGCTGTAGCACGTATTAACGCAGAGGGAGCCGCAAGCGTAGCTAAAATTAAAGGCGATTATGAATCTAGTAAATCAGTTGGTGGTTTTATTTTTGATATTATGTCAAATATAATATTTTAGGTGAGTTGATATGCAAATAGGAATGGTAAGAAACGCAATTATAAATGCTAATAAGGCATTACAGCAAATGCCAAAACAAGAAATAAAGACCCCAGAAAAAGGTCTTCTTTCTCGCACTAGTGGTAAACCTAATCAAAAAATAGCAAACGATTCAATTCGTCTGTTAAAAATGGTAAAGGAACAAATAAATGGTTAAACAAGACAGCGTTAATATGCCTCTTGATGCGCCGATTGCTGGGCAATCTTTAACTGCGCCGGTTGGCGATAGACCTTGGCAAAGACCATCTCGTTATACTGATCCAGATGATGCATTAGCTTTTTATATGGATCGCATAACAAAACCTAGAATGGCTAATCAAATGATGGACATTCTTGAGATGGGCATTCCTGTAGATACTCTTGTAGATATGATACAGGCTGGAGGGGTTATGGAAGGTCTACACAATATTGATGTGGGTATTATAATTAGCCCTGCTTTAGCTGAGGCTATTTCTAGCATGGCTGACGCTGCAGAAATAACATACACTAAAATATCTGAGCCTGAAGATAAAAATAAACCATATGATACGGAGATTGCTAATACTCTGCGAGAAATGTCTGAAGAGACAGGTGAACAACTTAAAGATATAAAAGAAGAACCTGCAGAAATACAAGATATTGAACAAAAATCACAAGGCTTGATGGCAAGGAGATAATCATGGCTTTTTATATTGGTGCAGCATTAGGCGGTTTTTCGGGACGTGGTTCAGAGTTTATGGAAGAAAAGCGTGACGAAGCAGCTAAAATGGTAGATGCTAGTGTTAAGGCATGGATGGAAACAGGTTTGCCAGAAGCACGTAAAAGAAAAGAGATGCGCAGGTCTCAAAAAAAGATTGCCGAAACACTGAAGAACAGCTATAAACTAACCAATGATCAAATTGGTGTTATTCTTTCTCAAAATAAAGGCCAAGAAGTACTGGATCATTTTAATAAGATGCAACAGTATAGCCCAGAATTATTAAAGAAAGTGGGTTATAAATCTTCTGATGTTGTGTCTTTTGCGCCTTCTTATGAAGAGAGTGGTTATACTATTGATCAAATTTTAGATAGTGTTATGGGTAAAGTAAACACTGGTATGTCTATGTCAGATGCATTGCAAGATGTAACAGGTAAAGAACCGGAGTCTGGTTTAGCTAAAATATTCTCTCCAAATCGTAGTAAGCTGATTGAGGAAAGAATGAAAGCATACAAAACTACATTCGGCGGTGATTTACTTGATGAAGTTCGTGCGCTTGCCATGGATGATATTACGTATGAAAAATCTCCTTTCGCTGGGCAAATTAAATTAACTGATCCGTTTGCCTCTGCAAAAGCTGAACAAACTCTTCAGGGCAAATTAACAGGTGCTTTTACTAGCACATCAGCTAATAAAGAACTGGTAAACTGGGGTAATCAAATTACAGGGGGGACTGCGGGTCTCACGGCATCTGGTGAGATTTTGTATACGCCACAAATAGCTTCTCGTGGTATTGATGTTGCAAATATAGCACAGAATGTATTAGCCAAATACAGAAAAAAGTTAAGTCGAGATAAATTTACCGCCGATGAAGTAAGCCAAATGAAAGCTGAAATTGTTGGATGGGCTAAAGAAAATGAAATATACGAAGGTGGTGTCCAAAAAGAAAAGGGTGGTAAAAAAGACAATGCCGCAGGAAAAGTAAATCTTTCAGCTAGCGATGCCAATAAACAAATTACTAATTTGACCGATGCTATTAAAGCAGGTACAATTAAATTAAAGTCAATAGATGAGCAGGAAAAAATAATACAACAAATCGCTGATCTTATTTTACGTTCTGGTCAAGCTAAAAATCAAGAAGAAGCAGAAAGAACCGCTACCAGTCTTATTATAGCATCTCGTGTAAAGACTAATGAGCCAGCTAAAAAAGAGTCTCCTCCGATTACAAGTCAAAATATTGTGGAGGGAAGCTTTGGAAGTGGGGCGTAGTAATGTTTCGAGATTATAATAAAAAAGAGACACTCACAAAAGAAGACTTGATTAACGATCCTGACTTCTATCGGGACGCTACAAAGTTTCTTTCGGAAAGAGGTGGTATAAAAGATGCATTGTCTCCACAAGATGCGTATGATGCATTTATGGAGCATATGCGCTTTCATAATGTAAATGAAGTTACAACGCTTCGTGATCTAGAGTATGCCCAAAATGCAGACTTAGAAGGAAAGCTACGTTTCGGAAACTTACTTGATGCCTATGATAAAGTAGACGGTGAAGTATCTTTGACTTCTGCACTTGACTATGCAGAGGGCATTGCTACTGCACCGTCTACTTATTTGGGGATACTAACAGGTGGCACTGGTAAGACAGCAGCAATGGCAGGTACTCAGGTTGCTAAGTTGGGTGTTCGCAAAATACTAGGTGAAGCATTAAGAGGTTCGGCACGTGCTGCTGCAGTTGAAGGCGCAATCGGTTTTGGTCAGGGCTTAACACAGCAACAAGTAAGAGTTGAGACAGGTTTGCAGGAAGAAGCAGACGTTAAACAAGCTATAAAACAAGGCGGTATAGCTGCAGGCACTGCTGGTCTTATTAACTTTCCAATAGGTGCTATTCAAGCCAAGCAAGCAAGTCGTGCCAATGAACTTCTTGCATCGGCTGAGTTGCAAAAAGCTACTAAAGTAAATTCTGCGGCACAAAAAACAAATGAAGTATTGAATAATGCAACAAAAACTACAACGAAGAAAAAAGAAGTTGCTAAGATTAAGGAAACATTACAACAACTAGACCCAGATAAAGTAAAAAAAGGCCGTCAAATTAAGCAGGCATCGTCCTCGTCTGACGCGTTAGAAGCTGGACTTCCATCTGAAGTTATTGACAATATTGCTGCGGCTGCACTAAGAATAAAAGATGAACTGAACATTAAGCC
>Ga0213864_10001303_pt1 | contig 11295 bp, 8 predicted proteins | sample PICome_5_FD_160078 | JGI IMG/M metagenome (GOLD analysis project Ga0213864, IMG submission 160078) | Coastal seawater microbial communities near Pivers Island, North Carolina, United States - PICO247 | ecosystem: Environmental > Aquatic > Marine > Coastal | place: USA: North Carolina | collected... | reverse complement strand
AATTTGGTTTCAAATGCGTGGTTTACATGGGCGCACATGATGTGGAACGTCAGGCACCAAACGTATTCCGTATGCGCCTGTTGGGAGCAGAGGTTGTGCCCGTCACGTCAGGCCGCGGAACGCTTAAGGATGCCATGAACGATGCGCTGCGCGATTGGGTGACCAATGTGCGCGACACATTCTATTGCATCGGAACCGTTGCAGGCCCACATCCGTACCCTGCGATGGTGCGCGATTTCCAATCCATCATCGGCAAAGAGGCCAAAGAGCAGATGATGGCGGCCGAGGGTCGTTTGCCCGACACGTTGATCGCCGCAATTGGTGGTGGATCCAACGCCATGGGTCTGTTTTATCCCTTCCTTGATGATAAGGATGTGAACATCATCGGTGTTGAAGCAGGCGGCAAAGGCGTCAATGACGTCATGGAACATTGTGCATCCCTAACGGGTGGTCGCCCGGGCGTTTTGCACGGCAACCGCACCTATTTGTTGCAGGATGGGGATGGTCAGATTTTGGAAGGCTTCTCAATCTCGGCAGGTCTGGATTATCCGGGGATTGGACCAGAACACGCATGGCTGCACGATATTGGCCGCGCAAAATATGTGTCGATTACTGATAAAGAGGCGCTAGAGGCGTTCCAATTGTGTTGCGCGACAGAAGGGATCATTCCCGCGCTGGAACCTTCGCACGCAGTGGGTCACGTAATGAAAATCGCGCCAACCCTGCCATCTGATCACATCATTTGCATGAACATGTGTGGGCGCGGGGACAAGGATATCTTTACCGTTGCACGCCACCTTGGCTTTGACATGACGGGCCCCGAGGGCCGCGATGCTGGCTAGGGCATGGCCCTGTTCCTAATCATTTTTAATGTTGTTGCCCCTGTCGTTTTGATAGCGGGCAGCGGCTATCTCTGGGTGAAGCGGGGGGTTGAGTACCCAACCGAGTTTGTCACCCGCTTGGCGACCAATATCGCGATCCCCTGTTTGGTGTTTGACAGTCTGGTCAACACGGACATCGACCCCGAGGCCTTGGCCACCATGTTCTGGGCCTCACTTGCGACCTATGGCGGGGCGATGGTGGCGGTTTACATTTTTGTTAAACTGGCCCGTTTGGACATGCCCAGCTATTTTGCGCCGTTTGTCAGTGGGAATACAGGCAACATGGGATTGCCACTGTGCCTTTTTGCCTTTGGGCAGGCGGGCTTTGGCTATGCGATTATTTTGTTCAGTGTGACATCTGTCTTTGCCTTTAGCATCGGGATTTACGTGATCACAGGCGGCACATCCTTGCGCAAATTGGCGCGTGAACCCTTGGTTCTTTCAACACTTTTGGGGTTGGTGTTTTTGGTGCAGGAGTGGCAGTTGCCTGAGTTTTTGGCCAATACCATCAACCTGGTTGGGGGGATCGGCATTCCAATCATGCTTATGACGCTGGGCGTTGCGGTTGCGCGATTAAAACCCGCAAACATTCTGAATTCCATTTGGCTATCGGTGGCGAAAATCGCCATTTGCACGGGCGTTGCCATTGTGGTCGGCGCGTTTTTTGATCTGCCCGATGCGGCCTATTCCGTGCTGATCTTGCAAATGTCGGCGCCTGTTGCGGTGACATCCTATCTACTGGCCGAACGGTTCAAGGTGGACGCCGATGCGGTGGCAGGATTGGTTGTCGTCTCCACCGTTATGACCATCGGTGTCGCGCCCTTGGTCCTGAGTTTCGTGTTGGTGTGACGCTCTAAACTTTAGCCTAGTTGAGTTCTGCTCAAGCCAATTGTCAGATTGGCAGACGCCGACCGCCCCCATGGGTGGCGTCTTTGTTGCCACCCACGATTGGCTTCGTGCAATGAAAAACCCATTGACGTAGAGGCGAAAGTTGCCCGCAATACATCCGAGCCCCATCCAGCTTTCATCACTTCTGCCTCAGCTGCGTAGCTGGGGCAGGGTGTTGTTAGATCTCGTTCAAGCGATCCATCGCGGCTTTTAGCTGCACTTCTTCCTCTTCGCGCTCGGCAAGATTTGCGCGCGCTTCTTCGACCACCTCATCAGGGGCAGAGGCGACGAATTTCGGATTGTTCAACCGTCCGCGCAAACCGCCCAACTCCTTGGCCAATTTCCCAAGGGATTTTTCAAGGCGCTCTTTTTCTGCGTCAATGTCGATAATATCTGCGAGTGGCAGGCCAAAGGTGCCACCCGGAACCGCCACGGTGATCGACCCCTTGGGGAAGGCATCCGCATGGGTCAAATCTACAACACGGGCGAGTTTCAGGATCATCGCCTCGTTTCTGTCCCATGCGGCCTGACCTGCAGCGTCCAACTCGGTGACAATCATCGGAATGCGCAGACCCGCAGGAACCCGCATTTGCGAACGGGCGGAACGGATCCCTTCGATCAGGCTGATCACCCAGTTCATTTCACGATCTGCGACGGCGTCCACCAATTCGGCGGCGGTGTATGTTGGCCAGTCGGCGTGCACGACCATTTTGGCCCGTTCGCCCAATGCGCCCCACAGCTCTTCTGTGATGAAGGGCATAATCGGGTGCAGAAGGATCAAACATTGATCAATCACCCAGCCCATCACGCGGCGCGTTTCCTCTTTTGCAGCCTCATCATTACCATTCAACAGCGGTTTTGACAGTTCTACGTACCAATCGCAGACCTTGCCCCAAACATAGGCATAAAGCGCCTGAGCCGCATCGTTGAACCGATAGGTGTCAAAGGCCGCGTCCACCACCTCGCGCACTTTGGCGGTTTCGCCGATGATCCATTTGTTGACCGCTTGGTCGGCCATTGGAACGGTGCCATCGGATAGCACGGCCTCATTCATTTCGGCAAAACGGGCGGCGTTCCACAGTTTGGTGCCGAAATTGCGATATCCTTGGATCCGCTGCATGTCCAATTTCAACACACCCCCGATAGAGGCCATGGCGGCATTGGTGAACCGCAGCGCATCCGCGCCGTATTCATCAATGATGTCCAATGGGTCAATCACATTGCCCGTGGATTTTGACATTTTCTTGCCCTTGGCGTCGCGGACTAGCCCGTGCAGGTAGACCGTATCAAACGGGATCTGATCGACCACGGCCAATTGCATCATCATCATCCGCGCAACCCAGAAAAACAAAATGTCCTGCCCCGTGATCAGGGTTGAGGTTGGGAAATATTTGTCCAGTGCCGCATTTTGTTCGGGCCAGCCCAACGTACCAATTGGCCATAGGCCAGAGCTGAACCAAGTGTCCAAAACATCGGGATCACGGGTTAGGGTTTTGCCAGGCGCTTGTGCCTGTGCCTCGGCCTCGGTTGCCGCACAATATTGATTGCCTTTTTCGTCAAACCACACTGGCACCTGATGACCCCACCATAGTTGACGCGAAATACACCAGGGTTCGATGTTTTCCAGCCAGTGATAATAGGTTTTTTCGCCTGACTCTGGAATGATTTGCACGGTTCCATCGCGCACCGCGTCTAAGGCGGGGCCAACGATTTTGGCGGTCTCGACAAACCATTGATCGGTCAGCATGGGTTCGATCACGACCTTAGAACGGTCCCCAAAGGGCTGCATGATCGGTTTGTTTTCTACATGCGGGATTAGGTCGGCTTCGCCGTCGTCACCCGCTTTGGGGTTGGGGATCATGACGGCATTGCCCTCGACTGTAATGGCGGCCACAACCCGTTCACGGGCCTCCATCCGATCCAGCCCACGATATTCATCGGGGACAAGGTTCATGGCAGCGACTTTATTTTCGTCCCATTCAATTTCGCCATTTGAAATGCGCTGCGCCTCTGCGGCCTCTTCTGCGTAAGGGCGGCCATCAGCGCGCATCGCGGCGCGTGTGTCCATTAGGTTGTACATCGGGATGCCGCCACGCTTGGCCACTTGATAGTCGTTGAAATCATGCGCGCCGGTGATTTTCACCGCACCTGATCCAAAATCAGGATCGGGGTATTCATCGGTGATGATGGGGATCAAACGGCGATGCTCCTTGGGGCCAACGGGAATTTCACACAGTTTGCCAATAATCGGGGCATAGCGTTCATCGCTGGGGTGTACCGCAACTGCGCCATCACCCAACATGGTTTCAGGCCGCGTTGTCGCGATTGAGATATAGTCGCGTTCCTCACTTAGCGTGATGTTTCCATCTTCGTCCTTTTCGACGTAGGTATAGGTTTGACCATCCGCTAGCGGATATTTGAAATGCCACATGTGGCCCGCAACTTCGATGTTTTCGACCTCAAGATCTGAAATTGCCGTTTCAAAATGCGGGTCCCAATTGACCAAACGTTTGCCGCGATAAATCAGGCCTTTCTTATACATCTCAACGAAAACTTTGATGACGGCGTCATGGAAATTGCCATCCTCATCCGCGGGGGCATTGGGGGCGCCCGACATGGTGAATGCGGTGCGGTCCCAATCACAGCTGGCGCCAAGGCGTTTTAGCTGATTGATAATTGTGCCACCGGATTGTTTTTTCCATTCCCAGACTTTCGCCAAAAACGCCTGACGGCCCATTTCAGCGCGGGTTGGTTCGCCCGCTTTGGCCAATTCACGTTCAACAACCATTTGTGTCGCGATCCCTGCGTGATCGGTGCCAGGTTGCCACAGGGTATCGACCCCCTGCATGCGTTTCCAACGGATCAAAATATCCTGCAATGTGTTGTTGAATGCATGGCCCATGTGCAACACGCCTGTCACGTTGGGGGGCGGGATCATGATGGTGAATGTTTCATCTCGCGTGGCGTTCGCGCCCGCTTTGAAACATCCTGCCTGTTCCCACGCTGCATAAATGCGCGCTTCTGCCGTGCCAGTGTCGAAGGTTTTTTCCAGTGCCATGAAAATGCCTATTCATCGTGTTGGTGTGCGCGGATGGGTCTAACCTGATTTTTGCAAAAGGGAAAGCAACATTGCCAAGAATTCCTGCACGTTGCGTCACGAATACACAGGAGTTTTCAAGAAAAGGTGGAAAAGGGTTGGACAGCCCTAAATACATGAGTAGTGTTCGCACAAAACACAGACGGATTAACGGGATATAAACCACATGGATAAGTTCGGAAAAAGCCAATCTATTACACGCGTCGAAGACCAGCGTTTTTTAACAGGATTTGGTAAATACATCGACGATATCGCACCTGCCGATGCACTGCATGCGTTTGTTTTCCGCTCGCCTATCGCGCATGGTGTGATCACTAATCTGGATGTCAGCGATGCACGTAACAGTGATGGTGTTGCCGCTGTGATTACTGCAGCTGATCTGATCGCTGCGGACATTTCCATGGATTTGGAAGGCACGGTTGTGAAAAACCGTGATGGCACTGACGGGGCAAAACCACCGCGTCCCTTGTTGGCAACGGACCGTGTGCGCCATGTTGGTGAACCTGTTGCGATGATTATTGCCGATACCATGCAGCAGGCACGCGATGCGGCGGAATTGATTGAATTTGATTATGATGAACTGCCCGTTCAATTGGCACTGGCCCCGGGTGACACGGACATCCATGACGAGGCGCCCGGTAACCTGGCGTTTGATTGGGAAATGGGAGATGCTGAAAAAACTCAAGCGGAATTTGATAATGCTGCGCATGTTGTGAAATTAGAAGTGGGGGACAACCGCGTCATCGTGAATTCCATCGAACCGCGTGGATGTTATGCGGAATTTGACGGCGAACGTTTGCATGTTGCCATGAATGCCCAAGGGGTTTGGGCCCATTGGAACCGCCTAAGCCAAATGTTGAACATGCCCAAGGATAATGTCCGCGTCACCAACCCTGATACAGGCGGTGGATTTGGGATGAAGGCCATGGCCTACCCCGAGGCCTATGTCCTGGCACATGCAGCGATGACATTGGGCCGTCCCGTGCGTTGGATGTCAGATCGCACAGAAGCGATGCTGACCGACAATGCAGGGCGCGATTTGGTGTCATGGGCAGAGTTTGCATTTGATGCCGATCACCGCATTAAGGCCTACCGCGTGCATACGGATTGCAACATGGGGGCCTATAACTCGCAATATGCACAACCCATTCAAACGCAACTGTTTTCACGGGTTTTGATGGGTACCTATGATGTTCAAGCGACCTATTTAAGCGTGAAGGGATATTACACCAACACGACACAAGTGGACGCCTATCGCGGTGCGGGTAGACCCGAGGCGATCTATGTCCTTGAACGCCTGATGGACCGTGCCGCGCGGGAATTGGGTGTGGATTTGTGGGAGTTGCACCACAAAAACTTTATCCCGTTGGACAAGTTTCCGTATAAAACAACCACGGGTGAAATTTATGATGTGGGTGATTTTTCGCGCGTTTTGAATCATGCTGAAATCGCCTGTGATCGGGCAGGATTTGGATCACGCAAATCTGCATCTGAGGCGGCAGGCAAACTGCGTGGTCAGGGCTTGTGTTTTTATATTGAATCTATCCTTGGTGATCCAAGCGAAAGTACGCGTGTTGAATTTAACGACGATGGCACGGTTTGCATTTTTGTCGGTACGCAATCAAACGGACAGGGGCATGAAACGGTTTATGCAAAATTCCTGTCTGATCAAACGGGCATCCCGATGGATAAAATCATCGTGGTTCAGGGCGACAGTGATCTGATCAAACAGGGTGGGGGCACAGGCGGATCGCGTTCGGTCACCGTGCAAAACAACGCCACCTTGGCGACGGTCGATAAAATGATCGAAACCTTTTCCCTCTATCTTGCGGATAAAATGGGTGTCGCGGCCGAGGATATTTCCTTTGACGATGAAACTTTCCGCGCCGCGGGATCAAACCTTACGCCGACCTTCCTTGAGGCGGCGGAAATGGCCCGCGAAGATGGACGTGACGATCTTTTGATCCAAGAGGCGCGCGCAACACTTGAGGCGCGTTCGTTCCCCAATGGGGCGCATGTTGCCGAGGTTGAGATTGACCCACAAACAGGGAAAACTGTGGTCGATCGTTATGTTGTGGTTGATGATTTTGGGAACCTTATTAATCCCCTATTGGCAGAAGGTCAGGTGCACGGCGGTGTTGCGCAGGGCCTAGGACAAGCATTGTGTGAACATGTGGTCTATGATGAGGATGGTCAGTTGCTGACCGCGACATTTATGGATTATGCGATGCCCCGCGCGGTGGATATGCCGTTTGTAAAGTTTGAAACAGAACCTGTTCCGTCAACGGCCAACATCATGGGCATGAAGGGCTGTGGCGAGGCAGGAACCGTTGGGGCAATGGCGGCGGTCGCAAATGCGGTGCAAGACGCCCTGTGGGATCGTGGTGTGACCCAAGCGGACATGCCATTCACCCCGCATCGCGTGTGGCAGATGCTGAATGACGCGCCAAAGGCCGCCGAGTAACGCACGTTCCCGTGTACTGCGCTGGGGAGCGGATGAAATAGGCGCATCCCATTAAATAGAGCAGGCGTGGTTTTGAGGGTCACGTTTGGATATTTGGGGCATTTGTTGGGGCACGAAACAGCGCGGCCTTTGTCCATTGTTCCCCTCATCTGGATGATGGAACATGCCGAGCGCTACGGTCTGCGCCTGCCTTGGGCTTCAATGTCAAAGCCCCAAGCGTTGGCATATCACGTGGGTTGTGACGGTTCATTTGGGTGCGGACCAAACGGCAGGTGAAATTATCAAGTTTTGAATGGATTCATCCATCGGTGTCGGATCGCAATTGACATTGGGCACGGCCCCATCGCACTGTGCCAAAAACGAAACGAGGGGCCCATGGACGAACACTATAGCGATGCATATTTGCGCGACATCCTAAAGCGGACAAAAAATATCGTGGTGGTCGGGGTAAGCCCAAATCCACAACGCCCCAGTTATTTCGTGGCCCGCTATCTTGGGTTAAAGGGGTTTAATGTGATTTCGGTCAATCCAGGACACGCGGGAAAAGAGCTTTTTGGATCAACCATCCGTGCCTCCCTGTCAGAAATTGAAGAACCCATTGATATGGTGGATATTTTCCGCAGATCCGATGCGGTGCCCACAATTGTGGATGAGGCGATAGAGAGGTTTTCGGATCTAAAAACCGTCTGGATGCAAATCGGCGTGACCCACCTTGAGGCCGCAGAAAAAGCGCGCGCGAAAGGCATTGACGTGATTATGAATCGCTGCCCGAAAATCGAATATCAACGCCTGTTCTGGGAATTGCGGATGGCGGGGTTCAATACGGGTGTGATATCGTCAAAGCTGAGTTAGGCACGATTTCGTGAATGCGATAAACCCTTTGGTACACTACCGTCGGCGATCAACAGTGCTTAGGCAATGAAGCTCCCGACCTCTGGGAAGGGCGTGGGCTGAATCGCACGAATGGTCTTCGCATTCGCTTCGACCGCGCATGACCTGCAAGCTGTTCGATGGGGATCTATCTACAGTGAATTGCCGTTAAAGTATCAGCTTTCAGACAGGTTCAACACCGAACGCTTTGGGTTAGCGATTTAATACAATGCTGTGAGAAACTAACTGATTTTGATGATATGAAATCACCCTCGATAGGCTTTTTCGGCGATGCCTGATTGTCCCTGACGGCGGGCCAATTCGCTTACGACATCACGCCATTCAACGCCGCGGGCGTGCAGCATGACCATCAGGTGAAAAATCACATCTGCCGCTTCGCTGGTTAGGGCCGTAGGGTCGTTTTTGACTGCCTCAATAATTGCTTCCACCGCTTCTTCGCCGAATTTTTCGGCGCATTTTTCAGGGCCTTTGGCCATCAATTTAGCGGTCCAGCTTTCCTGAGGGTCGCTGGCGGCGCGGTGTTTTACGGTTTCAAAAAGATCATCTAGGGTCATCAATTCATCCTCATCAGAATTCCCGCGGCTTGCATATGCGCTTTAGCCTCCTGGACAGTATATTCCCCAAAGTGAAAGATAGAGGCCGCCAATACGGCGGATGCACCACCTTGGGTCACACCATCCACCAAATGATCCAAATTGCCAACACCGCCTGATGCAATCACAGGAATAGACACCGCATCTGAGATTGCGCGGGTCATGGGCAGGTTGAACCCTGATTTCGTACCATCACGATCCATAGAAGTTAACAGGATTTCACCCGCACCTTTTTCTGCAATCATTTGCGCAAATTCAACCGCATCAATCCCTGTGGGCTTGCGGCCCCCATGCGTGAACAATTCCCACTTGCCGGGTGACACAGTTTTTGCATCAATCGCACAGACAATGCATTGGCTGCCGAAATGATCGGCGGCCTGACGAACCACATCGGGATTGGCCACAGCGGCGGAATTAAACGAAACCTTATCTGCACCCGCCAACAGAAGGGCGCGCACATCCTCTACCGTGCGTACGCCACCGCCAACGGTTAGGGGGATAAAGCATTGTTCCGCTGTGCGACGCACCATATCAAACATGGTGCCACGGTTTTCATGGGTTGCGTGGATGTCCAAAAAACAAATCTCATCCGCGCCTGCGGCATCATATCGTGCGGCGGCCTCAACCGGATCACCCGCATCGCGCAGACCAACGAAATTCACGCCCTTAACTACGCGGCCATCGGCCACGTCCAAACAGGGGATTAACCGTGTCTTAAGCATTTATCACCTTTAACGCTTCACCCAGATTAATCGCCCCATCATATAGTGCGCGTCCAGAAATGGCACCGTTCAGGGGCGCACCACAAAATTTTAGCGCCTGAAGATCTGCGATTGACGACACACCACCCGAAGCAATCACGGGGATTGAAACCGCATTCGCCAGATCAGCTGTCGCCTGAATATTAGGCCCCTGCATCGCGCCGTCACGGTTGATGTCGGTATAAATGATCGCGGCGACACCCGCATCCTCAAACGATTTGGCCAAATCAGTGACCATCACATTTGTTTCTTCGGCCCAGCCTTTGGTCGCAACTTTGCCATCGCGCGCATCAATGCCCACGGCCACATGCCCGGGGAATGTACGTGCGGCCTCGCGCACCAAATCGGGGTTTTCAACGGCAACGGTGCCCAAAATCACTCGCTGCAACCCTTTGTTCAGCCAGTTTTCGATTGTTGCCATGTCGCGGATGCCGCCGCCCAATTGCGCGGGCACCTTGCACCTAGACAAAATCGCCTCGACAGGAGCGGCGTTCACGGGTTCGCCCTCAAACGCGCCGTTTAGGTCCACCAGATGCAGCCATTCACATCCCGCATCTACAAATTCCCGTGCCTGTGCGGCGGGGTCTGTGTTAAAGACGGTTGATTTGTCCATATCCCCACGCAACAGGCGCACGGCATTGCCATCTTTTAGGTCAATTGCGGGATATAGGATCATGGGACTACCTCATTTCATATGTCGCGGCCTTTTGACATGGGGCGTTGAAAAATGCAACGTGACCTAAAGTGAGGCTTGCTAAAATATCGACTTCACTGCAGTCTACGCTCAAAACGTGGGAGGTTGACATGAAAAACACTTTGGTTGCTGCCGCATTCGCTGCGGTTTTGACGGTTCCTGCATTCGCGGATCCTGTCTTTGGCACATGGAAGACTATACCAGATGATAACGGTCGTTTTGGACACATTGAAATAAAACAATGTGGAGACACCATTTGTGGTGAGATGGTCGCAAGTTTTGAGGCAAATGGTAATAAATATAAATCTGACAATTTAGGAAAAAATATTGTTTGGAATATGATGCTAAAGAAAGATGGCAAATACGGCGGTGGCAAAATTTGGAGCCCAGATCGTGACAAAACCTATAGCTCGAAGATGGAGCTGGTTGACGGCGGCAACGGGCTCAAGGTTAAGGGCTGCGTTGTAATCATCTGTCGTGACGGCGGAACATGGACGCGGGTGAAGTAAGTCGTCTCAGAATACCTGCAGTTAAATCGCGACCTAAACCAAAGCAGAAGGCGCCCTCGCGCCATCTGTAAGTGGTGTATCATTGGAATGATCTTTGACTTATGCACGATCCTGACCGAAGCTTAGCCCTAAGGACGCCAGGTCAGGAAATTCCCAATAATGTGCAGCCCTTGGGACGCACTTTTTTCTGGGTGGAATTGCAGGCCGATCATGGTGTCGCGGGCCACAACGGCCGTGATATCGCCCGCGTAATCCACGTGTGCGATGCGCTGTTCTGGGGTTGCGACCTGCATCTGATAGGAATGTACGAAATAGGCATGATCGCCCGATTCGATCCCATCAAAAATAGGGTGGGGGTAGTCGATAACTAAATTGTTCCATCCCATATGTGGGATTTTCAATTTGGGATTGGTAGGTGCAATTTTATGCACGGCCCCATCAATCCATCCCAAACCCGGTGTCTGCTTATATTCATGGCCTTCCTTCGCCATTAACTGCATACCCACACAGATCCCCA
>Ga0213864_10001300_pt1 | contig 11329 bp, 8 predicted proteins | sample PICome_5_FD_160078 | JGI IMG/M metagenome (GOLD analysis project Ga0213864, IMG submission 160078) | Coastal seawater microbial communities near Pivers Island, North Carolina, United States - PICO247 | ecosystem: Environmental > Aquatic > Marine > Coastal | place: USA: North Carolina | collected... | reverse complement strand
GTATAATGATTGGGTGCTATGACAGAAAAAAAAGTCCTGTTCGTTTCCGCTGAGGTCGTGCCTTATTTGCCAGAATCGAACTTATCAACCATGACCTTTGCACTACCAAAAATGGTCAATGAGGTTGGTGGGCAAACCCGAATTTTTATTCCAAAATATGGTTTGATCAACGAGAGACGGCACCAGTTGCATGAGGTGATTCGCCTTTCGGGAATGAATTTGGTCATCAATGATATCGATGTGCCTTTGATTATTAAGGTGGCTTCGATTCCTAAAGAACGCATGCAAGTCTATTTCATCGACAACGAAGACTATTTTAAAGGCCGACAGTTGGATAAGGACGAAAATGGGAAACTGTATGCTGACAATGACGAGCGCACTATCTTTTTTGCCAAAGGGGTAATTGAAACGGTGAAAAAGCTGAATTGGGCTCCTGACATCATTCATGTTCAGGGTTGGATTGCGATGCTGATGCCGCTTTACTGCAAGCACTATTATATCGACGAACCTATTTTGGCCAATACCAAAATCGTTTCCTCTTTCTTTGACACCCCATTTTCAGAATCTCTTTCCTCAGATTTGATTCAAAAGCTATCCTTCGATGGGATCGACACTGCATTGACTAAAGGTTTGGAAACGCCTGACTTTTCAGCGCTTGCAAAAAATGCAATTGCAAACTCGGACGGCCTGGTCATTGCTGACTCTGAGATTGATAAAAATATCAAAAAAGAAATTTTATCCGCTAACAAGCCTACACTTCATTTCTCTGGGCAAGACGGTTTTGAAGATGCTTACAGAGATTTTTATACAAATCAAATCCTCAAGTGAGAGACATGAACCTCAAACTTTACTATGGCTTACTCGCCCTAGCCTTCTTAATTTTCTCTTGTGAAAAAGAATTCAGCAATGTGGGATCATCCCTATTGCCCTCTGACACTTTTGTAATCGAAAAACAAACAGCATCAGCAGAAGTTGAGCATAAGGCAGTTGAAATCATCCGCTCAGACAACCTCTCTTTTTTCTATTTAGGGGAATATGAAGATCAAGTATTTGGAAATACAAATGCCCGATTCACCACACAGTTGAGCTTACCCGCTTCCTCTACCGGTATTTTTGGAGGTATGAGTACAGACCAAGAAACAAATGGCGTCATATCAGAAAGCATCAACAAAAACCCGCATGATGAGCAAGAGACGGTTTCAGAAGTTTGGCTGGAAATTCCATTTTATACCAATCAAATTGATCGCGATGGGGATGGCGTAATTGATGCTTTTGACATCGACCCAGATGACCCTAATAGTGATTCAGATGGCGACACCCTTACAGATTTGGAAGAATCCAGGTCGGAAAATCTTGATCCTCTCAATCCCGATACAGACGGAGACGGGATAAATGATAATGAAGACGATGAAACCATCAATGCTGATCCTGAAGCCAATGTCTATGAGATTGACTATTTATATGGTGATACCTCGCAGGAGGTTCATTTTCAGGTAAAGAAATTGAATTATTTTTTATCAAATCTTGATCCAGATGATAATTTTGAGTCAGACAAAGCGTTCTTTTCTGATAAGGATTTTGAACGAGAAGGATTGACATCCCAACCCCTTTTTGACGATAAGATCATGCTCGATTTTGACGAAATCGTAAGCTTTAAAGCAGACGATCCATCGACAGAAGATGTCGATGAGTCAACGGAAGTCGATCAACGCCTTAGTCCGCGCATTCGAATCCCCCTTGATAGCGCTATCTTCCAACAGTCGATTCTCGATATGGAAGGAGAAGAGATATTGCTTGACAACAATCGCTTTCAAGAGTATTTTAACGGCATTGTTATCGGATTGCAAAGCACAGCGAGTCCGTTGATGATGCAGCTCAATTTTGGTGCTGGAGTGATTAAAATCGAATACGATTACAAAGAATTGGTTCTGACTGATGGAGGTGATGCGTCCAGTGCAGAGGACTATGAATCCCAAGATAATTCTTCGGCTTACTCCTTAAACTTGAGTGGAGTCAGATTTAATACGATTACGCAAGATCAAGCTTCTGCGGAGGTTCAAACGGCTATAAATGGAGGTGGTGACGGAAAAAACATCTACCTCAAGGGAGGACTCGGAGTCGTTTCTTATATTGATTTGTTTGTAGGAGATACAGGCCAAGACCAATTGCAGACCTTTCAAGATAATCCGTGGCTAATTAATGAAGCCAACCTGACTTTGTATGTTGACCGACAAAAAATCGATGCTTTAGGCCTAGCGGCAGGAGATTTGCCGAGTCGACTATACTTATTTGACGCGAGTGAATCAATTCCCCTTGTAGATTTCAATGCTGATCCAACTTCAGGCCCCAACCCCGAAGATAACAAAACAACTTTTGGTGGTTTTGCCCAATACGATGATGAAGGTAAAGTCATTTCCTATAAATTTGTGATTACCAATCATTTTAGCAATCTAATTCGAAATCCTGACGATTTCGACAATGTGCGCCTTGGTTTGACGGTGAGTTCAGACTATCTCAGCACCCAAAATACAACGGTAACTGCTCCAACAGAATTTGAAATTCCACAATCTTCAATTAATACTCCTTTAAGTTTGATTTTGGCAGGACCAAATCACAGTAACCCCGATTTGCGTTTGCAGTTAGAGATTTTCTATACCGCTTACCAATAGCTATTTATAGCACACCCAGTCTATTTCCAACTCTGATAAAGCTATTCACTGGGGATGGTCCCCTAAATTTGATTTAAAAAGAAGTGTTAGAAAAATGCTCTCTTAAAGTTTTTTACGCAATCGAGCTACAGGCGCTCCGATGATATCCCGGTATTTGGCTACGGTACGACGAGCAACAGGATAACCCTTTTGATTCAGTGCATTTTTGAGTTCCTCGTCGGTTAGCGGCTTAGTTTTGTCTTCAGAGTCGATAATTGTTTCCAAAGCTTTTCGAATTTCAATCGAAGAAACATCTTCTCCTTCGCTATTGGTCATTCCTTCCGAAAAGAAGGACTTGATCAATCGAGTACCGTATGGGGTATCCACATATTTGCTATTGGCCACCCGTGATACCGTGGAAATGTCCATCTGAATAATGGAGGCAATGTCACGCAACACCATCGGCTTAATTTTCTGCTCATCACCAGTCAAAAAATACGCTTTTTGGTAATCCATAATGGCATTCATGGTAATAAACAAGGTGTGATTTCGTTGCTTTACGGCATCGATAAACCATTTGGCTGCATCGAGCTTTTGTTTGATAAACAAGACCGCCTCTTGTTGGGCTTTACTTTTTACAGTGGACTCTTTATAGCCCTCCATCATATTTCTATAGGAAGCCGAAACATGCAGTTCAGGAGCATTTCGTCCGTTTAAGCTGAGTTGTAATTCCCCATCCAAAATCCGAATCGTAAAATCGGGCGTAATTTGACTATTGATTTTGGTTGAAGAGGCATAAGAAGCACCGGGCTTGGGATTGAGCTTTTCGATTTCAGCAATGGCCTCTTTGAGTTGATTTTCGTCAATATTGAGAGTGCTCATTAGTTTGTCAAAATGCTTTTTAGAAAAGGCCGAGAAATGTGAGACAATCATCTCATAGGCAAGCGAAATTGTAGGGGTTTTTGACTTGCGTTGTAACTGAAGGGCTAGGCAGTCTTGCAAGTCCAAAGCGCCAACTCCAGCAGGATCGAGTTGCTGTACTTTGTCGAGGACATTTTGCACCTGATCTTCCTCTACATATAGATTTTCAGTAAAGGCAAGATCATCAACAATATCAAGAAGGCTTCTTCGAATATATCCTGTTTCATCAATACTGCCAACCAAGAACCGTGCGATCTGACTTTCGGTTTCACTCATGCTAAAGGTTCGCATTTGATCCATCAAAAACTGGGTAAAGCTAATCCCTGCAGCATACGGGACTTGCTTTTCTTCATCGTCTGGACTGTAATTGTTTGCATTTAGGCGATAAGCAGGAATCTCATCATCACTCAAATATTCATCGATGTTAATATCGTCGGTTTCTATAAGGTCGAGATTTTCTTCTTGGGGATTGTCCAGATCTTCATTTTCAAGATTTTCTTTTCCCGCTTCAAGTGCTGGATTTTCTTCAAGTTCCCGATGAAGCTTTTGCTCAAAAGATAGCGTAGGCAACTGAATCAGTTTCATCAACTGAATTTGCTGCGGAGATAGTTTTTGTGATAGCTTGAGGTTGAGCTGTTGTTTGAGCATGACAACGATTTACTTTCAATGGAAAGGTACAAAAACCTTGGAAGATAGGTGTTTTCTAAAATGATGCATTTTGTGGGGTGCGCGGAAAGGGAATCACATCGCGGATGTTTGACATGCCTGTGGCAAACTGAACCAAGCGCTCAAAACCCAATCCAAATCCAGCATGAGGAGCAGTTCCAAAACGACGTAGATCCAAGTACCAGTCAAGTTCTTTTTCCTCGATGTTCATCTCTGTCATACGTTTTTGGAGAACGTCCAAACGTTCTTCTCGCTGAGCCCCTCCAACCATTTCGCCGATTCCAGGAAACAACACATCCATGGCCCTTACCGTTTTACCATCTTCATTGAGTCGCATATAAAATGCTTTAATATTGGCTGGATAGTCAAACAAAATCACAGGACTACTAAAGTGTTTTTCCACCAAATATCGTTCGTGCTCACTTTGCAAATCGACCCCCCACTGATCGACAGGAAATTTGAATTTCTTCTTCTTATTAGGCTTAGAGTTTCGTAATATATCGATTGCCTCAGTGTAGGACAAACGAACAAATTCGTTGTCGACAATAAAATGCATCTGTTCGAGCAATCCCATTGGTCGCCGTTCGACTTGTGGTTTTGTTTTTTCTTCATTTGTCAAACGCTGATCCAAAAAAGTCAAATCTTCTTGGCAGTGATCCAACACATAGCGAAGTACATATTTTATAAAATCTTCAGCCAAATCCATATTCTGGTCAAGATTATAAAAAGCAACTTCTGGTTCAATCATCCAAAATTCAGCCAAGTGCCGTGAGGTGTTTGAGTTTTCTGCTCGAAACGTAGGCCCAAAAGTATACACCTTTCCCAAACCCATGGCATAGGTCTCAGCTTCGAGTTGTCCAGAAACCGTAAGATTGGTTTCCTTTCCAAAAAAGTCTTGTGTGAAATCTACTTCATTGGACTCGTTTAGGGGTGCTTTCTTGGGGTCGAGGGTGCTCACACGAAACATCTCTCCTGCTCCCTCAGCATCACTCCCCGTGATGATAGGGGTATGAACATAACAAAACCCTTCTTTTCTAAAATATTCATGAACGGCAAAAGATAAGGCCGAGCGAACTCGCATCACCGCAGAAAACGTGGAGGTCCGAACGCGAAGATGTGCATTTTCTCTCAGAAATTCAAAGCTGTGTTTTTTTGGTTGAATGGGGTATTTATCGGGATCGGAGTCCCCGAGGATTTCGATATGACTCACCTGTACTTCATATTGCTGCCCTTTACCTTGACTTTCTACAAGTGTTCCTTCAATTCGAACTGCGGCACCAGTAGTGATTCTTTTGAGAAGCTCTTCATCAGTTTGTTCAAAATCAACCACACACTGCAGGTTGTTGAGCGTCGACCCGTCATTGATGGCAATAAAACGATTGGCGCGGAAAGTACGAACCCACCCTTGAAGAGTAAGCTGTTGTCCAATTTGAGTACCAGTAAAAAGGGATTGAATACGCGGTGTGTTCATGAAACTCAATTTCGGATACAAATATACTTCATTTTATAAGCATACAACTTAGCGGTCTTCATCCTCAGCGAGAAGATCAATTCGAGGTTCTTTTAGGGTTCGTTCATTAGCAATACTTTCCTCTAGCGAGAGTAAGAGAGATGGCAAAAGGATCAGGTTGGCAAGCATCGCAAAAAGCAAGGTTGCAGACACCAATCCTCCCAAAGCAACCGTACCGCCATAGCTTGAAATCATAAAGACTGAGAACCCAAAAAACAAAACGATTGAGGTGTAAAACATACTCACTCCTGTTTCACGGAGTGCCATATACACTGACTTTTTGATTTTCCATTTATTGGCTTGGAGTTCTTGTCGATATTTCACTAAAAAATGAATGGTGTCATCCACAGAAATTCCAAAAGCAACACTAAAGACCAAAATGGTGGAAGGTTTGATCGGAATTCCCAAAAATCCCATCATTCCCGCAGTGAGAATAAGTGGAATAATATTGGGGATCAAAGAAATGAGAATCATGCGGAAGGAACCAAACAAATAGGCCATAAAGATCGCTATCAGCAAAATTGCTAAAGAGAGAGACAAAACTAAATTTCGAACGAGAAAGCGAGTCCCTTTTAAATAACCAAGTGCCTTACCCGTGACTTGTGTATCAAATCGTTCTGTTGGGAAGATTAAACCCACAGCCTCCAACAAATCACTTTCGATTTCTTCCATTCTCTCAGTATTGACATCTTTGAGCATGGTGGTCACCCGGAGATATTGACCAGTACTATCGACGAGACTTTCAGCCATTCCTTCAGCAGATAAACTGTTATTGACATAAGATCCAACAAAGGAAAACTCTTGCCTTGTCGGCATACTGAAGTATTGTGGGTTGCCGTTGTAATAGGTCTGCTTTGCATACTTCGCGATATGAGCAATAGATAAGGGTTCGGAAAGCTCTGGCACACTTCTAATGTGTGCGGCCAGTCTTTCAACTCGATTCAGTGTTGAGAGTTGAGTAGCGCCATTTTTTCGTTTGGTATTGACCATAACCTCAATGGGCATTACCCCACTCATTTGGCTTTCAAAAAACTGAATATCTTCAAAGAAATTTGCTTTTTTAGGAAGGTCGTCGATGATGGTTCCAGAAAGTTTAATTTGGTAAATCCCAATAATACTCATCATCAACGCGATAACTGACGTAAAGTACACTGCAACACGCTGTTGACGTACAACCTTTTCCATCCAGTCAATAAAACTATTCATCCAGTTGCGGTTGAGGTGAGCGAGGTGCTTTTGCTGGGGCAAACTCATATAACTGTACAAAATTGGAATCACAAAAAGTGATAATACAAATAGCAACATTATATTGACAGCTGCAACCAAACCAAATTCGATAAGCAGTTTGCTATTGGTTAGCGTAAAAGTGGCAAAGCCCAAAGCCGTAGTCATATTGGTCATTAAGGTTGCATTTCCAATTTTTGTAATCACACGTTGGAGAGACCTGGCTTGGTTCCCGTGTTTTTTGATTTCGTGTTGGTATTTATTGATCAGAAAGATGCAGTTGGGCACCCCAATCACAATCACAATCGGGGGTATGAGTGCTGTTAGCACGGTGATTTCAAATCCAAAAAGACCTAATATTCCAAAGGCCCACATCACCCCGATGACGACCACTACCATAGAGATAAAAGTGGCGCGATAGGATTTGAAAAAGAAAAAGAAAATTAAGGTCGTAACCAATGCCGCTACGATGACAAACATGCGAATCTCACTCAATATGGTACCGGCGTTAATTGTTCGGATATAGGGCATACCAGAAACATGGATATCAAAACCAGTATCGGCCTCGAAGGCAAGCACCTTGGGTACGAGTTCGTTATTGACAAAAAGCTCTCGTTCTTTGGCATTGACGATTTCTTTTTTAAGAGTGAGGATTGTCAGATAAACCTCGGTTTCTGGATTGAGTAGAACACCGTGAAAAAAGGGTGATTTTTCAAGGAGTTGCTTTTTAAGCCGATCTACTTCTTTTTGGTTACGTGCAAGCTGATAGGGGACATCCTCTACAACAAAATTTTGTTGCCTTATATTTTTCTTGAGTTGTTTTAAATTCCCAATTCCAGAAACGGTGGCAATCGCATCATGATTTTCAAATGACTTGGTCAATGCACTCCATTGTTGGATGTTTTCAGGACGAAAGAAAGTCGAGTCTTGTATTGCCAAAACGATAAGGTTTCCTTCATCGCCAAAACGATCGACAAAAGATTGATATTTGAGGTTAAATGGATGATTGTCTGGAAGGAGACTGGCTTCATTGAAGCTAAAGCGCATATTTTTCCACTGCATTCCTAAAAACACAGTTGTCGCGACAATCAATAAGATGCAAACAATTCGATTGCGGAGAATAAGCGAGGCAACAGTACTCCAAAATCGTGTGGTAACCCATTTTAACATAGCAATGTAAGACGACTATTTTTGATCAGACCGTCATGATTTCGTCTTCTTTCGAAGTGTATTTATCGTCAATTTTTTTGATGTAATCATCGGTTAGGGTTTGGACATCAACTTCTGCATTTCCCAGTTGATCTTCGGATAGTTCTGCTTTTTTGAGTTCGTTATTAGCGTCTTTTCGTGCATTTCGAACACCTACCTTGGCGTTTTCTGCTTCAGATTTAGCAAGTTTAACCAACTCTCTTCTTCGCTCTTCAGTCAGTGGAGGAATATTGATAATCACCGACTCCCCATTGTTGGATGGATTAAAACCGAGATTCGCAACAAGAATCGCCTTTTCGATTTCGGGAATCATCGTTTTATCCCAAGGCTGTACAGAAAGCGTTTGCGCATCAGGGGTATTGATATTTGCCACCTGACTCAAGGGTGTTTGTGCACCATAGTACTCCATTTTTACAGTCGACAGCATCGCAGGATTTGCTTTTCCAGCACGTATATTGATAAATGCTTTTTCGAGATGGTCAAGCGATTTTTCCATTGCCTCTTTGGCAACATCCATGATAAAACTAATTTCTTCCATCGTGTTTAATTTACCGTAGTTCCAATATGTTTTCCAGCAACGACTTGTTCAAGGTTGCCAGGCGTATTCATGTCAAAAACAACGATTGGCAGATCGTTTTCCTGACTCAGGGTAAAGGCAGTGCTGTCCATTACTTTAAGCCCTTTTTGAAGAACATCTTTAAAACTGATAGACTCAAATTTGACCGCATCTTTGTTTTTTTCAGGATCAGTATCATAAATGCCGTCCACACGGGTACCCTTCAAAATCACATCGGCATCCACTTCGATCGCGCGTAGTACGGCGGCGGAGTCGGTAGTAAAAAAGGGATTTCCAGTACCTGCCCCGAAAATCACCACACGTCCTTTTTCCAAATGGCGAACTGCACGTCGCTTGATATAGGGTTCTGCAATCGCTTCGATTTTAAGGGCCGTTTGTAGTCGGGTTTGTACATCTGCATCTTCCAAAGCACTCTGCAGGGCAAGACCATTAATGATAGTTGCCAACATTCCCATATAGTCGCCTTGCACACGATCCATTCCATTACTCGCTCCAGCAACCCCTCGAAAGATATTCCCACCTCCAATGACAATGGCAACTTCAACCCCTTGTTCGACGACGTTTTTGATTTCGCTGGCATAGCTGGCCAAACGCTGGGGGTCAATCCCATGAGAGCGATCACCCATGAGGGCCTCTCCACTGAGTTTTAAAAGAATCCGTTTGTATGGCATGGATCGTGTTTGTGCAAATATAACCAAAAACCCTCTTGATATAAGCCCCAAAAAAAACCTCGATTATTCGAGGTTTTTTAATTCGTATTATGTGTAATGGCTTACACTAAAGCCACTCGTTTAAAGCCCGTAACGGAGAGTTCAGCATCTACAGACTTGACATAGTCACTCACGCTTTGCTTGCCATCCTTGATATAGGCCTGATTGACCAAGGTATTGTCTTTGAAGAACCGCTTGAGCTTTCCTTTGGCGATATTGTCGAGCATGGCTTCTGGCTTTCCTTCCTGACGAAGCTGGTCTTTGGCAATCTCAATCTCTTTTTCAACCGTTGCGGCATCGACGCCTTCTTCGTTTAGGGCGATGGGATTCATCGCAGCAGCTTGCATGGCCACGTTTTTAGCGGCTTCAGCAGCTCCATCCACTCCAGCAGACAAGCTGGTTAGGGTAGCAATTTTATTACCAGCGTGGATGTACGAACCAACAAACGCTCCTTCGAGACGTTCAAACCCACCGATTTCGATTTTTTCTCCAATGACTCCTGTTTGCTCAGTGAGCTTATCAGCAACAGACATCCCATTGAAATCAGCAGCTAAAAAACTGTCTATACTATCATGAGCCAATGCCACGTCAGCCAATTGGTTGGCAAGGGTCACATAGCTTTCGTTTTTGGCAACAAAGTCCGTTTCGCAGTTCACCGATACAATGACACCAACAGTAGCATCATCATTTACTCTGGCGATTACAACACCTTCCGAAGAATCGCGATCTGCGCGATTTGCAGCTACTTTTTGACCCTTCTTGCGAAGAACTTCTACGGCAGAATCAAAATCACCCTCAGCTTCTACCAGAGCTTTTTTACAATCCATCATTCCTGCTCCGGTTGCTTTGCGGAGTTTGTTTACATCAGCTGCACTTATTTTTGACATATTATCGATCATTTAGGCGGACAAAGCCGCAATTAATTCTGCTTTTTTCATTTTGCTGTATCCAGAAATTCCAGCTTCTTTGGCCAGTGCCTTTAAGTCGGCTACCGTCTTTCCACTCAAGTCTTCTGCAGCTGTTTCTACAACCTCTTCAGCTGGTGTTGCTTCAGCTTCTGCAGTTTCGGTTTCTTCTACAACGGGTGCTGTTTCCTCGACAGCTTCGGGAGCTGCTTCAGCAACAACTGCTTCAGTTGCGTCTGCCGTTTCTGGAACGACTTCACCTTCGCTACTCGCCGCATTGGCTTCATCGCGTTCTTTTTTGCGCTCGCTTGTACCAGCGGCTACGGCCTCTGTGACAAGTCCTAAAATTTTATCAATCGATTTTGAGGCGTCGTCATTGGCAGGAATCGCAAAATCAACATCACGCGGATCGGCGTTGGTATCTACCATTGCAAAAATCGGGATATTGAGTTTTTGTGCTTCGCGAACAGCGATGTGCTCACGACGAATATCCACTATAAAGAGAGCACCTGGCAAACGAGTCATGTCCGAAATTGAACCGAGGTTCTTTTCGAGCTTGGCACGCATACGCTCGACCTGAAGTCTTTCTTTTTTGGAGAGAGTATTAAACGTTCCATCTGTTTTCATTCGATCAATGGCTGCCATTTTTTTGACTGCTTTTCGAATGGTGACAAAGTTGGTTAACATACCACCAGGCCAGCGCTCGGTGATATAAGGCATATTCACTTCACTCGCTTTTTTGGATACGATATCCTTTGCTTGTTTTTTTGTCGCCACAAACAAGATTTTTCGGCCCGATGCAGCAATTTTATGGAGTGCTTGCTGAGCTTCCTCGATTTTAGTGACGGTTTTGTAAAGGTTGATAATGTGAATCCCGTTGCGCTCCATGTGAATGAAGGGGGCCATATTCGGGTTCCATTTTCTTGTGAGGTGGCCAAAGTGGACACCAGCTTCTAGTA
>Ga0213864_10001298_pt1 | contig 11339 bp, 5 predicted proteins | sample PICome_5_FD_160078 | JGI IMG/M metagenome (GOLD analysis project Ga0213864, IMG submission 160078) | Coastal seawater microbial communities near Pivers Island, North Carolina, United States - PICO247 | ecosystem: Environmental > Aquatic > Marine > Coastal | place: USA: North Carolina | collected... | reverse complement strand
CACTAATGCTAATGCCTGGCCTAGTTTAACCATCCACCAATAGATCGCACCAAACGTACCTTCTTTACGAGGCATACCATTTTCTAGCTCATCTAAATCACAAACATCTGCGGTCATACTCATCATTAAAGTAAATAACCCACCTAATCCGAAGGCCATAAATGGAATAGGGACAAACATAAGCCAGGGTGCACCCTGGCTTGTATCAATACTAAACCAAGCCATACCAATATTTTCTAAAAATGAATCTATATATTCAAAAAATGAAGCAACTGTATTATTCAAACCTTGTCCGATGCTCGTCTCATTAAATCGATTATTCATGGTAACATCAAAACCCCACCATTTCAAAATATATCCAACAATAGAAATAATCGTTGAGATAATAAAAGCATTTCTCTTACCCCATTTATCTGAAATTTTCGAAACCATTGGAATGACCATAAATGCTGTGATCACGGCAGTAAGTGAGGCGAACCATGCAGGCCAAGTTGCTGCATCACCGTAGCTTCCATCATAAATGTAAAATACGATAATAAAAAAGCTAAAAGAGGCTACCATCTGAAAACCATTAAATACCAAAAACGTAGCTCCACATAATTTTAAAAACGGTTTGTTTTCAGCAACTTGTTTCATTCCTGAAAAAAGTTCTTTAAACGTAGAACCCAAACTGGTCAAGCTTATTTTTTTCCGATTTTCCATTTCTCCTGGGTCCATTCCTTTACAAAATAAAGCCGGCAGTATCCCGATAATAGCGCACCCTAACCCAACCCATAAGGATAATTGTCTAACACCGGTAGCTTGTAATTTTTCATCGGTTACTTTTTGAAGTTCATCACCAGTTAGTCCCATCTCTCCGATTGCCCGAAGGGTTTCTTCACTAATTGGAAAAACAGTCGGATCAGCAATTATAACCCAAAACCAAGGCACTAACATCCAAGCAATTTGCCCTATTGTATTTGCAAATGCCATTAATCTGGTTCTTTCATTATAGTCTGAAGTCATTTCGTAACCCAAACCAACTAAGGGTGTAGCAAACATGGTATTTCCAACTAAAAATAAAAGAGACATCACAAGGAAGTACCAGAAATTAAAAATGGAAGAATTATTCTCACTCATTTGCCATAGAAGAGCAAACAAGATTCCACTTAAGATAGCTCCAAAGAAAATATAAGGTCTTCGCCTTCCAAATTTACTTTTCGTATTATCGGATATAAATCCCATAATTGGATCGGTAAGTGCATCAAAAATTCTTGGAAGTCCTCCAAGCAAACCTGCTAAAAAAGGATCCATCCCAAAAGCAGTAACTAAAAAGAACATAAATACAGCCAATGCTCCTGGTAAAAGGTTTAGAACTAAATGCCCTGAACCAAAAGCTCCTTTTTGTAAAAACGGCACTTTATCTTTCGCTGCTGAAACTTGTATAGACATAAGCTTATTATAATTTAGTTAATATGATTAATCACTATTGATTGGATAGCCTTATTTGAAATTTCAAATTGCTCTACCCTATCATCAATTTGAAGATTAAATTTTTTGTTATTCTCCGATGGGTTAAATACAACTACAACAACAGAACCGTTGATGTTTTTCGCGGCTGTAACCATAACCTCTTTATCATTATTTTTTATATCCAAAACTTTAGCTCCCGGTCTAATAAATTTGCTAAAATGAGATAATACATAATAGATTGGAGTAAAATATACCTCATCATTTTCCGGATCAACAATTACGGGAGCGACACACCAGTTTTTAAACCAATTGGGTCCTCCTTGACGATCTAAAACCATGTTCCAGTCTACCCAACCATCAACCCAATTATTGAGACATCCTATGATGTCACGGGCATATCTAAATGTTGGCACGTACTTTGGATGCAGGTATTTTTTACTTTCTTCTCTCCAAGTGTAACCCCAATCTGTAGCCTCCTTGCTCCAATACCAATTGTCTTCTTTCCATTTTGGCACTTGTGCATCAACACAAGCTTCGGTTTGAATTAAGTATTTATTTGGTACCTTGTTATGAGCATATTGCAATTCTTCAGGAAAATACTCGTAAGTGCTTTCGTACCAGTGGACCGCAATCCCGTCAAAATATTTTGAAGAAATATCATCTCGAAACATTTCATCAACCCATTCCTTAAGTTCCTGTCTGTTTTGATCATATCCCAAAACCACCAAATCCCCTTTTCCATTTTTTTCCAGTGTTGGCCCAAGATGGTTCACAACAAAATCTGTCATTTCCTTCGGTGAGAAATGCATACTCTCCCAGTTGTTTCCATTTCCGAGAGGTTCATTTTCTACGGTAAAACCCCAGATATCAATTCCTTCTGCCTTATAAGCATCCACATATTTTGAAAAAAACAATGCCCAGGTATCATAATATTTGGGTAAAAGCTTTCCTCCAACCCAACTATTATTATCCTTCATCCAAGGAGCAGCTGTCCAAGGTGAAGCAAAAATTTTAAATCCATCCTCAGAAATTTTCCGAGCATCTTTTATCATCGGAATCAAATCGTCCTTATCTTCCTCAATTGTGAAATGCTCCAAATTTACATCCCCTTCAACAGGTGTATATGAATAATTAGAAACTGAAAAATCACAGGAATTCATATGTGTTCTTGTCAATGAGTAATTTGCTCCAGCCCTACTGAAATAAGCATTAAGAATCGTATCTCTATTTTCTTTACTCAATGTATTCAACAAGTGAGCAGACGCCTCTGTAAAGGCACCTCCAAAACCAGTTATGGTCTGTTTTTCATGGTCTAAATACAGTTCAATGCTAAAATCAGGGTTTTCATTCTCCAATTGAGCTATTTTAGTCATTTTATTCCCAGATGCTGAGGTTTCAAAAACTTCTATATTCGTAGCGTCTTGATTATTGCAACTAACTAATGCCATGATTAAAAATAAAATGCTAAATCGCTTCATAATTGTTCCCCTTAATGATAGATATATTAATGATGATAGTCGGTATTTGGTACATAAACATCTTTCATCAATTTAATTTTATCACCATCATATGTTTTAGTTATCTTTTTACCATCCCTTGTTAATCCATCAAAAATACCTTGATCAACGGCTTCCCATAAAGGGTATTTTGCCTGGCCATCCAGGTTAATTAAACCAAAATGATTTTCTGAACCATTTATATTATTGGCATCTTTCCATTTTTCGTCAAAGGCTTCAAAATAGAAACATGATATATCATTCTTATTGGTCCAATCTCGCATCAGTTTATAATACAATCCCTGTTTATATTCGTCTGTTGCTCGAGAACCTCTCTGTCCGTAATGACCATTAGAAATGGTGGCCCACCCTGTTTCACCAATATGAACTTGTTTTGTACTATCAATGCTTTTCACATAGCCAGACACTATTTCGTATTGATTTTTAGCAAACTCTAGAGCTCGCCTCATAGCACTATCTACTTTTTCGACATCCGAAAGACTCATTTCGTTATCTGGAACCTTCCAAAATGCGGGGTTATAATGTGAGTTGTGATACGGATAGGTGTGCATCGAAACATAATCGACTGCCACAATCAAATCTTCTAAGTCTTTCACACGATATGATGGATCTGCTCCTCCCCAAGACGCATAATCGTCGGAGCATGTAATCCATAAGTCTTTAGGTAGCTGTCCTTCTTTTTTAAGGTTTTGGAGATGATTAACCCACTTCAAAATTATGTTTGGGCGCACAAAATAACTAGCTGCCCATCGCACCATAGCTTCATTACCTACTGAGATTACCTTAACAATATCTGGGTATTTATTAGCCAATGCTACTGCCCTTTCTATTTCGCCTGCATTAGCTGGACTCTCCTCCTCATGATTTGGAGTTTGGGTCCATGCGTTTAGACAATCAATCCAAGCTCCCAACATCACATACATCTCAAACCCTGGGTTTTCAGTCTTCAATTCGCGAATGGCTTCTAAAACGTTGGATGCATGAGGTAAATTAGGTTGTACGTTATAGGTTCGGAGAATTCGGATACCCATAGCGGACAAAATTTTCATATCTTCTTTCAATTCAGCTATAGTAGGTTGTACTTCTCTCGTCTTTTCCCTGTAACCTCCATATGAAATTGCAGTATATTTTGGATTTCCCAATAACTGTTCTGCTGTCATTTCTTGATCTAATTTATTCTTACTACCATCATTACTTTTTGAAACACACCCCGCATGAAATAGCAACGAAATAATCGCTATACTTTTAATGGCACGTTTAACCATCGTGTTTCTAATTCCTGATTTCATAGATTACGCAATATTATCCTCTTGTATGGTAACTACTAATTTTTTTACTTTACCTGTTCGATCGAAAATTTCATTACTCAAATCTTTCTCTAAATGCAATTCATTACTTGTTTCTGAACCATTATCTGAAAAATAAATCTGTATTGATTTTGAGTCTCCCAATTGATAAATAACCGGCACTTGACAATAGGTAAAGCACAATGAACCCGGTACTAATTCCAACGATTTATCTTCATTTTGAACATTTTTAAATCGGAATTTTTGATATGTAGATAAAAACTCATCTTTTCTCAAAAGTCTTGGATTAAAATGAATTTCACCATTTCGGACCATAATGCCTAATTCACCTATTCTGCTTAATACATCTTCTTTAACTTGACCAGTCATACCTGGTTGTTGGGCACCTTTTGTGGCTGGAGTATGCGAGTAAGCATCGGTTGGGAATGCTCCATATAACTCTGGAGATTTTTCAACTCCAATACCTGCATTTATTTCATAATAATGCTCTAAAAGTCTTCCAATTACCTCTTGCGATTGGTTTGTATGTACCGCAAGCCAACAATTTTCTTGAACAGCAAGAAGCAATTTAGAAACCATGTGCCAGTAAATTGAGCCTAATCCTTCGTATCCAAAGAAGGTTCCAGAACGACCTGTGAACGATTTGTGATCGAATATATTTTCATAAATATCTAGAAGTTTCTTTCTATCCTTTTTTACTAAATCACTGTATGTTTCCTCTAGATTAGCTAATGCTTCCTTCAGTACTTCAGCATTATTGAAGTTTCCATTAAAATGACAGTCGCCGTTAACATCTACTTCAACAATAGATAAATCACCATCCTTGATTAAAGCTTGAAGTAATTCAGACGATTCAACTGCATCCTTTGAGATGTTGTTCTTATCTAAAAATCTAGGTAATTGTTTATCAGGATACAGGATGTAACTATATTGATCTGGTCTAAACAATGCACTTGCTTTTAAACCATCTAATAATGCCAATGCCTCCACCGGTGATAAATAACCAGAACTTAAGGCAGCCACTTGACCTTCTAGCATTTCAGATAAATACGAAATTGATACTTCTTTGTCATTCTCTACCGTCACCAGATTGTAGGCATGATACATGTTATCATCTCTTTTATTCTTTGAAATGGTTTGATCTAAGTAGGCTAAAACTGTATCACAAAAAGCGACAATGACCTCTTTTGAAATTGTGTCCTTTTCTCCAGTGAAGCCATTTTGGTAAATATTAAAACGATAATCACTACCCGCGGTTCCCAATCCGTCAAGAACTGTTTTGCGTTGTTCATCGGTAATCGTATCGTCTAAAATTGATTTATTGGCATTCAAAGTATCTACCACGCTAGTAAAAAAGCCTTGAAATTCTTTCGATATTGAGAACGTATCATGAGAAGAATTTGCAACTGCATTTTTTAAGAAAGTGGTGAATCTTCTTAGATAATATAAGGTTACCATAGAAACCCCATTCCCTACCAACGCATTGTTGGCATCATTCCATTCTGGACGTTGGGTATTTAACCAAATTCCGCCCTCAGGAATAAAATTGGAAACTTTTGCCAGCATGGTTGCCAACAATTTTTCCATCATATTGACTTTATGGATTTGATTCTGCTGATTCTTAATCAGCGCACCATCAGCACCTAAAACTGCTTTATCCTTATTGATTTGTTGATCTAAAGGATGGTCAAAATCGATAGTATCCTTTGGATTCGCTACGATGTCATCATAACTCTTGATTTTATACGGAACATTAGCGTATACAAATAAGTTGTCTGCAAATGAACTAGACAATTGACCCGGATAATAATTTTCGATAAACTCCAGGAATTTTAAAAGATAAATAATCTGATGATCACCCCAGTAACCGATGTAAGACCATGGATCATCTGGTTCAATCACCTCCCAATCAAAGCCACCTTTAGTTACACGATAGGGATTATATCCGTCAAAAGTTGATGCGTTTAAGAACTTGTGAATCATTCCTTCGATAAAGGCTGGATAGGAATGTGCTAAAGCTTCCCAGTTCTGGAAAATATCTCGCCAGTTACCTTCATAATCCAAAATTTTTGAACCATCTACTTCACTGCGCGTATTGATTGAAAATTTATTCCAAGGTCTACTTGGATCCCCGTGTCTACGGCTAAATTTTAGTGGTAAATATTCGATACAAAGTCTTTTGAAATCTGTATCATCATCTGGTGCTAAATCTTTTAATGTATTTACATCAAAAAACTCTGGTAAGCCTTGAAGAAGATCATTTTGATTTTTAAAAACTGAAGAATTGGCCTTCTTGATGTATATCAGAAAATCGTCCTTTTCTATTTGATAGTTATTATCGAATATACCACCACGCATAATATTAAAAAGCGTATTGGAGAAATGTCTTGCATTTCGCAATGGGCTATTACCTAATTGCATTCCGTCGGATGCCCCCACTAATTCGATTAAGTTTTTCGTACCAGCTTCAATATCAGCTAATACTTCTGATTCTAAGTCATTCGTGTTGTTGATGATATTTGCAACTTTCTTGATATCACCAACGGTAACATTTACCTCTGCAACTGTATACCAATAACTTGAATCGTTTTCTTTTAACTCTAAAATTTGAGATGTAAAATAGGCACCCTTTTCGGCCTTCACATCAATTTCTTCTGTAATAGAACCAATCGCTCTAAATTTATCTAATTGGACAGAAGAAGCTAAATACGTCGGATTTGAGGTGTTGAAAGACCAAGCCATATTGGCTTTTAGTGCTTCACTTGGTTCTGCCTTATCTACAATTTTTGCACTTAAGGCATAAATTCCAATTCCGTATTCCTTTTCTATTTCGCTCTTTTTGTATGCATCAACCAGGTTACTTCGAATTCCTTGTAATGCTTCTGAAACTCCGTAAGGCAGAATATTTTGAATTCCATCTAAAATTTTTACGACTTTCTCATTAGGAGTTAAGTTTGTAATGGTTGATTTTTTTACGAATCCAAATCGGTCACTACTCGCCCATTGATATGTAAATTTCATTCCAAGGGTCTCATTGATTTCTTCAAAAACAATTTTATTACCCCAGATATTCTTATACAGATTTCTTTTTTTGGTATAATCTCCAGTGATTCGATCCGAAAAAGGCTCCCAAAGCGACCAATTGCCATCATTCAAAGTTTTAATGACAGTTTTACTTCCTGTTATATCGGATGATTCGGTGATTTTATCATCGGTATAATACGGAAATAAGGAATATTCGGCATTCTTTCTACCAGCAGTTAATCCTCCATTGCTAGAGATAAACATCCAATGATCAGAATTACTAACCAAACTTATAAAGAATGGTCTCATTCGGTTTGAATTGGAAATTTTATAATACTTCTCTCCTTCAAATTCTACCAGCTCGCCGGTGACTTCTATATCCTCAATCGGATGTACATCTATAGTACTAAAGTTAATATCGTTAATCATTTTTATTCTATTGTCGTAATGATTTTACACTACATAATCCGTTAAGATTATGGTTGTTTTAATCGTTTTTGCTTTAATTTTTAGATTTAATTGTTTTCAAGTTTATTTTATTCATCTCTTTTTCGAGATTATTTAAATTCATGGTTGAATTATAAATATCAATGTCATGAACTTCCTTCAGAACATAATAAGCTAGTCTTGGTTTTAAATCATACAAACCATTTGATTTAGTTAGACCTTTTTCACAAATTCCAAACCATTCCTCATTCATGTTGTTTTCACCTTCTTTGAAATCTCTATCGTAACCACCATTCGCCCATGATGCATTTGTATCGTGTTGATTTTCAAACTGTCTTTTATCAAAACCGAATTTCCACCAACCATCACTGAATTGAAAAGTAAATCCGCCAATCGAATTATCAGCTTTTCCAAAACCAGAGGCATTTTCATAAATCTCTTTCCAATTACCTAATAAGTAATAGGCTTGTGACATTTGATCTTCTTTTTGTTCAATCGCATGAAATGCATCAGCACCAAATTCTGTAAAGAGAATTGGTTTATCCAACTTATTTTTAACTTCATCGAAAATATCCGTGAAAGAAACCCCTCGGTACGTATTCGTTCCAAAAATGTCTACGTCTTTGCACTCCTCAGCTATAATGTCTATGAAAAGGACATCACCATTACAAATTGCAATGGGATGATTGCCATCTATCTTTTTAATTTGAGTAGCTATTGAATTCATTAATCGATACATGGGTCTGGCTCTTTTTTCCCCGATATGTTTCATTTCATCTTCATCTTCGGGAAAATCTTCTGTTTCTGATCCAGCCCAGAACAAACCATAATTATTTTCATTACCTAAAAGGTAAAGTAGTAATCCTGGAGTATCTTTATAATCCAAAACCAATTGTGTGAGTTCTTTTTCCAGAACTTCTTGTGTTTGTGAATCGGCATAATTAGTAACCGCAACCCATCTTCCATCAATAGTCAATCCATACCTACCAAACGAGTGATTTAACATCGTGTAAATCCCATAGTTTTCATAGATATATGAAATCCATCGGGCTGGGACACCGGTATACTGTCTAATGGCATTCACTCCCATTTCTTGGAGCAATTTCATTTCACCTTCAAGCGCCTCTTTTATGATTTCATCTGATTTACTCCAAAAATTAGCATTGATCGTATTCGACCCAATTGGAATGTAATCCCAATTCATTCCATTAACCATAAAATCTTCTCCGTTAACTCGAAGAGTAAAACCTGAATTATCCTTATGAATTACAACACTATCTGCTTTTTTACAAGAGATAATAGTGATAATTGATAAGCATAAGCTGATGATAACTCTATTCATTTTTGAAGAAAATTAATTTGATATGAGAAAATTCTTAGAAGATTAAATTTCAATACAAAAGTGGCATCTAGTATTCAGTGAAAAGCATAGAAACGCCTGGAACTACACAAAGGTTCTCTTATTTCAATGCTATAATAAATTGTGAATTATCCGTTTTTAAACTTAAATTTTGAATAAAAAAAGGACTACAAGAATATGTAATCCTTTTTTTATACTAATTCTAATCCTATTCAGCAACGATGATAAACCACCAATCGAATTCGTTATTGCCATCTGTAGTTCTTAATAAGAACTCATTAGCAACAGACCTATCGAAAATTTCATATTGATGATTTCCACCTGTATAATATCCTATAAATCCAGTTCCTGATACTGTAATGGTTTCTACACCTCCTGGAGCAGTTAACGTATAGTTTTCCACATAATCAGCAAATGGGAAGTTTTCAACATCCGCACCATTTACAGTTCCAGCACCTGCATTACCAAGATCATTATAAATCATTGGATCACGTCCAAAAATATCACCATTAGTGACATGGGTAAAAGTACCGTCAGAACTAAAGGTAAATCGATCATCATACATACCCAATCCAGCTTTTTCATCAGGACCTGCTCCATACCATTCTGCTGGAACAGTACCGGCAACTGGTCCTAAACCGAAATGACCAGGTTTTGCAGATTGAATCTTAAAAGTTTTACTTGTGGTAGCCGATGGATTCGCAGGATCAAAACCAAATAACTTCGTTTTTAAATCGGCAGGCGGAGCATAAGTGGCTAAAACATCAACTTCAATTGAATTACTAGAACTTACCCCTGCAGTACCTGAAGCGACAACAGTAACCGTGTAGGTATTTAAACCTAAGTCACTAAAAATCACTGAATGCTCTCCAGAAGGAGCAACCGCTTCGCCTCCTTTGTAAATAAATTTATATGATACTGCATTATCTGCAGTCGCCGTAAATTTTACTTCACCGCTTCCATCTCCATTCGGATTTGTTGCATCAGCACCAATAATTTGAGCAGAGATCTGAATGTTAGAAGGCGCGATAATATCTCCGAAGGTATAATCGTTCTCTTGACATTGTGTAAAACTAATTACAACTGCAAGTACTAATATTGCTTTTAAATATTTATAAAATTTCATTTTATTTAAATTAATTAGTTAAACCAAATTCATCATAATAATAAATAGAATCATCTCCAGCATTTCCAAAATCGAAGAATATCACAACTCTATCATAGGTGAATGCCTGTGCTGCTGATAAGTCAAACACAAGTTCTTCCCAAGCATTTGCAACAGTTGTTGTGGCATCAATCTCGAAAAACTCTTGATTATTTGCTTGATTTTCTATTTTCAATCGAACCGTGGCCCCACTTTTAGGCGACCAAGTCTTCACACTTAACTTCGAATAATTCGTTAAATCGAGCGGAGTTGAAACGTCAAAGAATGCGCCTGCCCAAACTTCAGAACCTGCAGTCTTTGTCATTTTTGCTACCATTGAAGTTGTATTAGCTCCAGTTGCATCTGGATTGCTAATAACCTCTATAGCTGCGATGTTTCCAAATGCTGTAAATGCTGGAGGAGTACCCTCAAAATCTTGGAAAATACTAACCGCATTTCCTGAATCATTTACTAGATTAAATTCATCGTAGTAGTAAACAGAGTCATCTCCTGCATTACCAAAATCAAAGAATATTACAATTCTATCATAGGTAAATGCTTGTGCTGCTGATAAATCGAATGTAAGTTCCTCCCAGGCATTCGCTGCGGTTGTCGTTGCATCAATTTCGAAAAACTCTTGATTATTTGCTTGATTCTCAATTTTAAGTCGAACTGTTGCGCCGCTTTTGGGTGACCAAGTCTTTACACTAAGCTTTCCATAATTATTCAAATCTAAAGGCGTAGAAATATCAAAGAACGAACCTGCCCAGACTTCTGAGCCAGCAGTTTTTGTCATTTTCGCAACTTTTGCCGTTGTATTTGCTCCATTTGGGTCAGGATTATCGATAACCTCAATAGCCGCAATGTTTCCAAAAGCAGTAAATGCAGGTGGAGTACCTTCAAAATCTTCAATGGTCGAAGTCACAACTCCAGAAGGCGCCTTGTAGAAATATATATTGTCAATAAATACAGTTCCCGCTGCCCATGGAGTGCCTACGAACTTCAATTGTAAAATCTCGTTCACAGTTAGTCCTTGATTTACGTAATCTGCGATCGGAATATCTAAACTAGTCCATGCATCAGCAGTT
>Ga0213864_10001297_pt1 | contig 11343 bp, 13 predicted proteins | sample PICome_5_FD_160078 | JGI IMG/M metagenome (GOLD analysis project Ga0213864, IMG submission 160078) | Coastal seawater microbial communities near Pivers Island, North Carolina, United States - PICO247 | ecosystem: Environmental > Aquatic > Marine > Coastal | place: USA: North Carolina... | reverse complement strand
CGGGATGAAACGGCCTGGTTTGGCGAAGATAGCTTCAGGGTTTTTGGGTCCGTAGAACAGATTCGGAATCGTCGTCGCTCGGACGTCTGATCCTGGAATCTGCGCATAAATCTGTTTACAGAACCACTGGTAAAAAGCAGGATTGATGACCGTACGTTGTAGTCCGAATACCAAGCGGAAGCGTGGCCACTCTTCTGATGTCGATGGGCTGTAATAGCCAAGAGTTAAATACTTCTTACATATATCAAGTTCTAGTGCCTGCTCTACCGTGAGTTCTTGCTTCTGAACCTTATTTCCGTTCTCGTCTTTGTAGTCAGCTTGGTTGTCGATATCGACAATAATCAGACCAGCTTTTATGACTCCAGTTTGGTTTTTTTGTCGTTTACCGTCTTGCAGATGCCAAGCGCAAAGACCCGCTTGTTTGCCTAAAACTTCTGCGAGTTCATTCGTATCTAACTCACATGAGTCCCAGCCTGAATTGAACGCTGTGAAGTTCCCGCCGCTCGCGATCTTGCCCAGTTCGGGGTCGAGGTGAGGAACGACCCCGAGGTTTACAGAGCAAATGAACTTCATGAGATGTCGCTGAGCGCCTCTAGTATGGCCTGTTTTTGGGCGAGCGAACCTTAAGACAGAGTGAAGAACCCTGTCCTGGTGCGCTTTCGAGTGGGTTTGATTCTACGCCTGCGGATGAAGTTCGTAGTAACTTTTTAAAACTTGCAGCCAACTCTCGCAATCCTTCTCAACTTCTTCAGAACCGAAAGTGAATATTTGAGTATTGAATTCTTTAATGGCGGTTGTAACGATAATCTGCGTCTTAACTATCTTAATGCCAAGGCAAGCCTCTGCAGCTAACTTGTAGGCAGCAAGCTGAAGCCTCGTCTTCTTAGTTTTAAAAACCCCTGATATCAGAGCTTTCTTTGTTTTCTCGTCGATGTTTTGACTTTTATTTGGGAATCGAGCTGAGTAGGGGCCGTTGCTGGTTTTAAAGTCAGCCAGAATGATCTCAGCATTCGAGTTCATGTAGATTAAGTCACAACAGCCAGCATAACCATGGCCTGTAGACTCATCGTAGTAATGTATACGCCCGACGCCGTCATCTCCGACATACTGAGACCAGCGTGGTTGATTAAATGGCTTTTCGCTCCAAAGCACCCGACCACCATCTAAAAGGTCATCCAGTAGCTCGGGAACACCTTCCCAGTAGGGTTTATATTGTTCTGATGGGATTACTCTGAGTCCACGCAAATAATCCTCTACACTGTTGTGTATCCAAGTGCCTCTAGTTGCCGCTGCATCAGCAGCACCTGGGTTCATTAGATTCCAGTGCGCCAGTTTCTTACGCGTCGTCTCAGATTGAGTGGCGCTCAGAACAGAGGTTACAGAAGGAAGAGGCTTAGAAACACCAGCGCAGAGATAGTGCCTTAGTCCGTTGATCGTTACTCTTGTATCGGACACAATTAACGTGTCAATTCCTAGATATATTAGAACGAACTTGACATTAGAGGACCATCATTTTCGTCATCCTCGTCTTCATCCGCATCGTTTAAGAAGAACTCAGACTTTTTATACTGATATTCACGATTTCGCTGGTCTAGTTCACCCATTAAGCACAGAGCGGCAGAGAATCCTTCGATGGTAATCTCAGCGCAGTCCTCTGGTGAACGAGCATTACCCTGATAATCAACGCACTCTGTGAGTAGCTGTTGACCTACAAGTAATGCAGTAATTTTATCGAGCTGACGGTTCTGTTCTTTTTGGAGCTCGATTAACTGATCTAGTTGTCGAAAGAGCCGCTTGCTCATAGCTTTAGGTCTTGTGGGCGATGCCACCCTACTTCGAAATCGATAGTTGTATTAACTTGTGCTGCTCCTGGTTTTTGGAACACAAACCATGCAGAGGTTACAGGGTCTTTTGAATTATTACCATCCGCACGAAAGGAGGGCCTTGGACTCAAGATCTTAATGTTTGTGAGGGACGCGTCTCGTAAGAAATCTTCGCGTGCCCGTGTGGGCTCCAAGAATGTTAAACGGTCTAGTACGCATACACCTTTTCTTGCTGCTTGTAAACCACACTCTGTTATCCACTTTGTGTAGTCTTTCATACCTTGAGTGATTGCAATGACCCAATCAATTTTTCCTTTCTGCTGTGACCACCACGCAAAATCTACCAAGTTCTCTTCACAGTCGTTTGTGATTATGTCTGACACGTTTGCTTTGCTTACTTGCTTCTCGAGTACCTTCTCTGGGTCGTACGGCAGGAGCACCGTACCTTCAATAAGACCTGATTTACGGATAGGATCAAAGACGTAACGAGGGACGCGGTAAAAATTTGACATGTCTGAACAGTTGGTAGACAAACTGCGCTCTCACTTAACGCTTGAGCAGCAGTTCACGCACCGTGCTTTTTTGGACGGCATGGATAAGCTTAGCCGCAAAGAAGCTCGTGAAGTACTTGAAGTGGTTTACGCAAATTACTTGATCAGAGCCAAACTGCTTGAAAATATTATCAAATACTGTATAGCGTATGGTGTGCACCTACCTTCTTTTGGCGACCTCTTAGATCTGTAGGCACAAAAAAGAGGCGCTTTAAGGGCGCCCCTCGGAGTGAACAATCCAGGTAGAGCTTAACTCAAAAATCAAGTCCGGCAGCCTTGAGTGCTGCTTTTTGATCTTCTGTAAGCTCTTTCTTATCGGCAGCTTTCTTGGGTTGAGGAGGGGTCTCAGCCTTAGCACCAGGAGCACCAGCGCCTGCAGGTAAAGCAGCCAAACCAGCCGGAGCAGCACCTTCTAAGCGCTTCGGGTGAGCTTCGATGAAAGCTTCTTTAATCTCCGCGTGGTCTTCTCCCAGAGGTAGCTCAACCAAATGAGCACCGGAGATAGAACTGCGTAGAGCAGATGCCACCAAATCTCCTGAACCGGAGTCAAGCCAATTACTGATGTCTTCGATGAGCTTTTGCTCTTCATCCGTTTGAGCAGGGCGATCCCTGAACTCTAAAACGTTGTAGTTGATCTTGGCTCCATCGGCGCCAGTCATCGGGTCGCGTTCGTTGAAGGATTTTTGAACGAACTTAGTCTCTGTGATGACTTCGCCTACGTTAATACGGTTGTTGTAGAGCGTCTGGAAGTACGAGATGAAGTTCCTCTGAGACGACTTACCACTGATGATGCTAGTGCATACACACCGAGGCGGAAGCAGACGATGGTTAGGTGCAACACCAATGTAAGCAATACGAATAAACTCCTCGTGCGATCGCATACCGAGGTTGCCGAAGTACGGCGTGAAGCCGAGTAAGACAAACGAAATCGGTATCCCATTACCGTTACTGTCGACGATCGCCGCTTCGCTGTCAGTATCGGATTTCCAATAACGGCTTTGAAGATCGATTCGAAGTGTGTGCGGCGGGACTTGACAGAGAATCTCATCGGCCGAAAATTTGCCAGCAATAAAAACCATGGTTCTTAATCAGAGAGAGAAGTCCAGAGATCCGAGAGCAGCCGTGGACACTTTCCCCTTATCAGGGTCAGCAGCCTTGGCGGGAGCAGCTTTTTTGCTGCGCGGCAGGTAAAGAATTTTCTCTACGCCATAGTTAAGGTACTTACGATCTTCTTTTTCGCTAGTGCTTACGCGACCAACCGCAATAGTGGGTGTGCCCGGAGCGAGCTCGGCCAGTTGTGAAGACAAAGCATCCCAAGCCGAAAGCTTGAACCAAGACGTTTCGCCTTTTTCATCTTGCCAAGCCAACGACCGGTTAGTGACTGTGTTGTCCCCAAGCTGAGTCTCCTCAGTCACAGGTCCCAAGCCCCCTGTGGACACAAACAAGTTGACTGCTAGGAGGTCATCCCAGTTGTCGTTTGTAACCACGAGCATTGGTTGCATTTGAAGCACGCCATCAGGCGTTGCCTTCGTTGGACCGATCGCGAAAACAGTCTGCTTTTCTTTGAGCTCTTTAAGGATTTTTCCGTTGTACTGGTCTTCCTTTGTAGAGAGCTGCACCTTAGTCGTCACACGTCGATCGCTTGAAGGTAGAGACTCAGCTAAGACGTGTACGACTTTGCTTTCGTCAATGTCGGCTGCGTCAGTGATGCGCAGGCCCAGCATGAAAATGTTCACGGTTTAACGTTCGGTAGATCGTTGAGCGGTGTACCTTGAGTGCCTTGGCGATCTCCTTTACAGGAACGCCTTGGCTGGAGAATGCTAGTACCAAATTCGTGTCTGCGTCACCGAGCTTTGACGCCTTCATTCTTTTGTAAGAGTTGTGGTACGGGTTGATACAGAGCCGGTTGCCGCAAGACGGTTTCACGCAACCGTCTTTGTTGATTTCTAGATAATCTAGTATCAAGGGGCGCACGTAGTACTTGCAGCCCAAGGCGTAGATCACAGGTGAGCCGTTGCAGAAACATCCGCTCCACTCCTCGCAGCATCCGTGTTCGAAGTCGCTCAATGCCAACCTTTTGAACAGGGTAGCGAGGTTGCTCTCTTCAACGACTTTATAAGACAGAGAGAATGTATCGGCTTGAAGTGCTCTGGTTATGTCCGCAGCCTGAGCTTGAGCGTGGTTTGAATCGTTAGCTGCTATAGCTATCTCTACTTTCTTTTCGTTTCGTTGAACGACTAAACAATAGTCAATAGATGTCATTTGGCTGAAATTCTGCCGCCTGAATAATACGTCTGCGATCCTCCTCGCTTGCAGCAAAAATGGGGTACAGCTTGAGCCATACCCCAAATCTTCCTTCGAGAAGGCGCTTTAGTAACTTCACGAACTTTTCGCTACTGCTTTAAGCGTAGCTCGTAATTCATTCAGTGATCAGGCCGCTCAACGCTTCTTTGGCTTTTTCACCAAAGTGAAGACCTTCAGCAGTCACTCCAGCAACAATTTCTTTATCGCTGAAGCCGGCGTCACGAGCCCGCTTTAAAGCAGCCAACCCGAAGCCATTAGGCTCTCCGTTAGTTCCCTTGAAGGACCTAAACGTCACAGAAGAAGACATGGATTTAATTAAAGACGATGAATATTAACGCAAGAGTGCCCTAGCTGCTTCACCGAGTTGTGTTCCTTGCGCTAAAGCTCTTTGCGCAGCCTGCTGTGGAGTAATACCCTGAGCAGCGGCGGCTCTTTGAATCCCCGCTAAGCCGATTGCACCTGCTGTGCCTCCTTGAGACGGTGATGCTGCATAGCTTGCAATCGCAGGTGCTGCCGAAGCGGGACGTTGATACGTTTTAGCGGCACTAACCCCCAAATTCTTAGCTGCTGATTCTCCGAATTTCAGACCTTGCTGCTGTGCAAGCGACCTGATCGCAACATCCGAGAGGCCGCCAGCACGCATACGCTCAACGGCAGCTTGGCCTAATGCGCCTGCTGTTGCACCTTCTCCGGTGTATCCTTTGAGATCTGTGCTGATACCGAGGCTACGGGCTGCCTGCTCCCCAAACGTAAGGTTTTCAGCACGAGCCTTGCTGAGAATTTCTTCCGGCGTGTAGCCGAACTCCATTGCACGCCCAACACCCATCGCGCCGATAGCGCCACCTGTACCACCCTTACCAATAAAGCTACTAAGGAGGCGGTCAGCTCTTTCTTGCACCGGTGGAAGAAAAACTGGTGCCTCTTCTTTTTCTTCTTCTTTTTCAGCCGTAGGCATTTGAATATTTACAGTTGTTCCGCCGCCTTCTCCGCCAATAGCCGAAGGAAGTTTAGGTGCAAGTTCAAATACTGCTGTTCTTGATGGCGTTTTTGGTGCTTTATAAGTCATCGTGCTGGGGCTACGTCCCTTCAGCTGGCTTTCCACCCGGAAAGTCGGCGCAAACCCCTCAAAACCTTCTACAGCTTCTCCTTCTTCGTCTTCGAAAAGAGATGCTAGGTCGAACCCAAAAATACTTCCGGCCTTACGAAGAGTGCGGCCGAACTTTTCGTAGTCAGGAGTAGTAGGAGTTGCCGTCATCGCTAAAACCTAGTAGTTACGGATTAGCCGCAGAATACTGTATTTACTTTAGACGATATTCTTTTAAGTAGCTTAGCTTTACTTGGTCTTTGCTTGTTCAAAAGTTTTAAATCCAAAGAACTGAGGCGCGGCGGACGCCTGCGGAGAACCTTCCATGGTTTTGAAACCTGTGAATGGAGCCACGGCCTGTGTGTTCCCGTAACCACGGGCTCCCGCTTCTCGTTCTTCCGAACCTTTTTGAATCTTTTTAAGCTCGGGGAAGTAGTCCACCAGCACTGATCCTTTTTCTTCGGCAGCCGTGGTTAGAGGCACACCAAAAAAGTCTCCAGCAAATCGCATGACTACAACCAACCTATTTACTTATTCTCGATAAAAAATCTTTTTAGGTCAAATCCAGGTCCAATCGTTCCCTTGAGTACGCGCATAGTCATTTTAGCCTTTTCATGGCATGTAAAGTATAATGCTTTATCTTTATTTGATGTGTAACTTACTAGGTTACGTCTCTCTTTATCTAAACAGTCACTGACATACATAGAGTTCTTTATAATAACCCATACCTCTTGGAAACGCAGGAGCGGCATTGCCTTGGTCTCGTCGAGGGTGTACAATCTCGATCTCAAGGCTACCTTTTTTACGGTTTTCTTGACTACACATTTTTTAATTTCTTCTGTGTTTTTTTTGGTTTCTTTACATTCTTGAGCTGGAGGGAGCTCTAACTGCTTCTTGAGACTTCGTGCTTTGTTAGCTGCTTCTAAAGCGCTGGAGAATACATCAACCGTAAAACAGATTCCACTAGACATCCGTACACAGCCCACGTAACCGTTTTCCGTCTTCGCGGTGAAGACTTCTTTTTCTCTCACCGCATCCAAATTCAAAATCTCTACGGCTGCGACTGATTTGTTTTTGCGAGAGGCTGAGACCTTTTTCTCTTCCTGTATCTGCGACGCGACGTGGATCGCTAGCCTACCTTGCTCATGATCTGTTGCTGACTTATATCCGTCCCATATAACAGACGCGTAGTGCCTGCGGTCCCCTCGCTTGTTAGTTTTCACAAAGACTTCTTTAACGGTACCTACACGAGTACCGTTTACATACTGCGAGACCTTGTCCTTTACTGTTTGATCTGCGAAAGGGTTGAAGCAGGTAATGTTCTTAATGTTTTCTGTGACGCGATCACCTGCTTTAAATTTGCTTGGCGACAGAGGCCGGATACGCTTTTTAGTCTGAGTCATGATCACTTGTCCGCCCAATCGCCACCGAAACTAGCATCAGCTTTCGCCGGCACCTCTTTGAGAATGGTTTTAGCCGCCTCTTTCATACAGCGCTCCAGGATTTCTTTGTAGTGTTCAACCTTGTCTTCAACAGCTTCAAGAACGATTTCATCGTGCACACAGGCAACTAGGTGAGCTTCGTCACCCAGGAAAGGGCTCAAATTCGCTAAAGACAGCTTAAGGATATCAGCACCCGCCCCTTGGATCAGCGTGTTGGCACACGCAGTCATGGTTGCGTCGTCGTACGAAAGCAAACGCCTTCTCCCTAAGGGAGTTCGAACGTAAGTCCAGCCGTCTTCAACTAGGGCTGCGCGTTCGCGGTGCCACTGCCTGAGCCGTGGATAAGCGTTATGGAAAGCCTGGTGCGCGACTTTTGCTTCCGACAAAGAGATAATTTTTCCGCTCTGCGCTGCGTAAGTCTTGTACTTTCGGAAGCCCATGCCGTATAGCAGAGCGAAGTTAAGAGTTTTACCTTCCTGCCTCTGGCTCTTTGTAACTTCCTCAAGTGGCACCTTGTAGATCAAGCTAGCTGTAACAGTATGAAGGTCATGACCCTGTTTAAACGCCTCAATCATCTGAGGGATGCCAATTAGCTCTGCACCTAAACGCAGCTCGATCTGACTGAAGTCACAGATAATCAGCTTGTAGCCAGGCGTGGCTACGAAGCACTCACGGAACTCTTTATCCCTTGGGATCTGTTGTGCATTGATTGCAAATTGGTTTTTAACTTTCTTGGCGCTGGTCTTTTTCGCACCACTGGAAGTGAATCGACCTGAGTTAGCTCCGTACTGGTTGTAACCAGAGTGAATCCTGTCGGTGATTGGGTTGACGTTGGCGATGAGTTTCTCAGCGTGTTCTAACTGAGTTTCTATCTTTGTTCGTTTTCGATAAAGGGTTAGCAGCGGGTCATCACTATCGAACTCTGCGAGTTGAATCTGATTGAGAGTGCTCTTTCCTGTAGAAGGGTTTGTTGGTAGAGCAACGCCAAGTGCGTCGAAGAGTTTTTTGCACTGCGTACCAGATCCAGGGTTGAACTCCTTTCGCAGATTCTTGCCGATTGCAATAGATCCATCAACGTTCCGTGGGAGCTTGAGGTCTGAAGGCAAAGCCTCGTCGAGCTTAGTGCAGAATTCTAATGTTATCTCTTCTAGTTTCTGCTCTATGTAGTTTCTTAATGCTATTAACTTATTAACATCTACGTTGAATCCTCTATGACACATCCTCGCCACGGGGCGTACGCATTTGGATTCAAGTGAGTAAATATCTAGGAGAGCTTCTTCTACCAGTTCTTTAAGTTGATCTGCTGCGATGCTGGGTAGGAGGTCGACGTCTTTAGCTGCATATTCAATCTGTTCGATATCAAGATCCTCCTTGCTCCAATCGGATACCTGCTGTTCTTTGCTGATGTCGAGCTCCAATCGGCGACTCACTACTGCTTTGAGTGAGCAGCTGACGTCATCGAAGTAAGGTTTCTGAAGTTTTGGCGAGATCTTTTTCTCTTTGAAGCCGGCTCGAAGACAGCGCTCAGCGACGTAAGTGTCGAAGATCTTTCCCTTGTAGTCGATACCTAGGGACAGAAGGAACTGAAGATCGAAGTTAAGGTTGTGACCCAAGAGCATCTCGCGGCTCTCGATCATTTCCTTTAATCCCGCTGTGTTCTTTACTTTGAACAGATCTAAAACGTAGACAGTTCTGTCTTCTACTTTCTCGTCAGTAGTACAGAGCTGAAGTAAACGCAGTTTCGCAACGTGAGAGTCGAGTCCGCTGGTCTCCGCATCCAAGCAAAGCTTTGGTATCTGAGTTAGCTCTTGGATTGCTTGTTGGAACTTGCTGTCGTTGTCTGCGTAGAAGATTTTCATGAGAGTAAAAAAGGGCGCCTTTCGACGCCCCGTGGGTTCATTGGCACGCCGTTCAGGCAGCGTAGGACTTTTTAGCTCGAATACGGCTGCTCCAGCGGTGACTGATGAAATCGAAAATATCGCCCCAGTCGGCTGCGACCATTCGCCCCATTTCAGTTGGTGAAACCGCGTACACCACGCGGCGGAGCTGCTGGCTGTTCTCGTCAAGCTCCTTGTCTTTGCTACCGAACTCGATTAGCTCTTTAAGCTCGATCAAGCCCCACTCCTTAAGAAGCTGAGCCCCGTCGCGAATTGCGGTGTACATCGGCGAGGCGTGGTAAGAGGCACTCCGAGGAACGCTCGGCCCCTGGTTAAGTGTGCGGTAGTGACCTTCGCCGTCTTTACAGAAACCCATAAAGCACTGAGAGTCGGCGCTCACAGAGCCACGGTAAGCCATGGCGTTTACGCAGTTAGTGGCAATCTGCCGAAGCGTTTTGTTTTGACCTTCGGAGACGCCGTCCAGGATCATGGCTGCACCAATAGCCTTGAGGCTCCCCATCTTGCATAGCTCGTCGATTGCCTCGTCCGAGTCCTCAATCGTTTTCTTTGGCTCGATGCGGGAGATCCGGTTGGCTTCCGTACGCGTGTACGTGCGTTTTTTAGGAGTCTCGATGCCTTCGATAGCGAACTTAGCAGCGAGAGAAGCCAGCGTGGGATTCTTCGTCTCAACACTGATCGAGAACAGTTTCTTAGCGTCAATCATTGCTGGGTCTACATGCTCAGCGATGTCGACGACGATTGCTGTTTTTTTGCCAGCTGCATTAAGGAGTGCTTTTGCTTCGCTATTGTCTAGCGTCGTGTCACCGATGACGAACTTGAAGTTCATGTAATGGAAAGCAGAACGCATGAATGCTATCTTTCCGCACTATCCCAAGCAACAGTCTTTAGATTAATTTAAGATTTGTGTTACAGTACTGTCTTTTCAAGCACCTCCTTTACCAGGTGCATGTTTTCATACCATGTAACTAGGTCATCAGTTATCTGCATCGCTATCAGCTCAAAGTCGTACTCCGACAGCATAAGCTGCATCTCTATATCGGCTTTATTGCCGAGCTTTTTAACGCCGTAGTTCTTGTACAGGAAGCTGCTTAATAAAATACAGTGTTCTGTGACGTCTTTTCCAATCAGCATAGTCGCATTTATTAGCTCAGTCTCTGGCGCATACAACAGAACAGAATCTCTGAATCGGAATAATTCAGATTCGTCTTCATGTAAGTTGTGATATGTGTCAAACAACTGTTGCGCTAGCCAATCTTCTAGCTCAAATTTCTCTGTAGCAGGCGAGGACTTCGCCTCTATACTCCTGACTACTCTTGCATCAGCGTGCCTGTTCATGCGAGGGGTAGTAAGTGCCCCTCAATCTACGCTCTTTGTCCGAGGTGACAGCATTAACGGAGAGCATCTTGAAACAACTCTGCGCTCTTAGGATCATTTAATACGTCTACAGTGTGCACATGATCACTGAACTCTTTCAGAACACGAGCTTGCTGACCGATACAGAAACTGTTCCACTGCACACCATGCTCTTGTTTGAAGGCATTAAGGCGACGTACGAAAGGATCTGACACCTCAGCGTTGCCGTCTGTAATCATCAAAATGTCGGCTTTTTCAACAAAATTAATTTCCGACAGCGCGTGGTTGATTACAGAGCAGAACGATGTCCCACCTCTCGTTGTCCAACTGAGCACAAAGTTGAGGAGACGTTCGTTGTCTGCTCGGTCTTTATCTAGGTGGATACTCTTCTGGACAACAGTATCGAACAAATGAATGTGTGTCGCACGCTTTTGTTTAAGGCACTCTTCGGCAACCACGTAAGCGATTGCCTTAGACCACAGCTCACATTCTCCTGCCATCGAACCGCTGATATCGATGTACAAGATCACTGGGCCTTTGTCCAGTTCTTTAATCTTTGCCTCATAGTCCTTGCAAAGTAGTGTTTTCTGGCTGTACCTCAGAGCGAACAAAGCCCGACCTTGCTCTGTAGCAGCCAGCGCAATTTCAGCAGGGAAAGCTTGCGTTACTGTGTCTGAAAACTTAGCCCCTACAATATCGCTGTAACTTGTCTGTGATCTGCGGGCTCGTTTGCGATCAGCCCAAGCTTGACGCAGAGCACCGAGACGCCGCACAAGCTCTTTCAATCCAGGATTACTGCTGAGTTTTTTGGCTAAATTCCGCTTCTGCTCAAGGTCATTGAGAGCGATACCGTTGCCGGCATCCGATCCCGCTAGGGCAGCCATAGCT
>Ga0213864_10001293_pt1 | contig 11367 bp, 27 predicted proteins | sample PICome_5_FD_160078 | JGI IMG/M metagenome (GOLD analysis project Ga0213864, IMG submission 160078) | Coastal seawater microbial communities near Pivers Island, North Carolina, United States - PICO247 | ecosystem: Environmental > Aquatic > Marine > Coastal | place: USA: North Carolina... | reverse complement strand
TAGCTACTTCGATATCATTCACAACCCAAACGATGTGGATGTTTGATTTGTCGTAACCAATAGAAGAAACTTGACGTGTAAGCTTTTCTAGTTTCTGTAGGTCTTTTAAAGTCACATCAAAAATGATATTTGGCTTACGCTCAGGATCTGCAGTCATAATAGAAGTGTACAGTGCTTTCAATCGTTTGTTGTCTAGCTTTAGATAGTCACCAATGATCTGATGCAGTTTACCCACATTCTCAGGGTCTTTTAGATTACCTGCTAGTTTCTCTAGATCAACACCAAGTTCTTTCTTTACACGTTTTTGAATAGCAGGAGTCGCAGAAGCTAGTGTCTTTAGTGCATCAACATCAAAGGTAAATCCTTCGATACCAACTAACTTATCTTTGACGAACCCTTTACCTGATCCTGCACCACCCGCCATGATAACAACGTTACCAAACTTAGGATATGCCTTACCACCAAAAGTGATAAGAGCTTCCATGAGTTCATCAAACTGTTCTTCGATATATTCTTCACGAATAGGATCACTGAATGTTTCTTCTTGAAACAATTCGTCAATAAAAGAACTAAACTTCTGCACTGTAGTCTCCATAGAATGTTTTTCTTTTATTTATAAGACTTCAAACCTTAGTCTGTAATGTTTCTGATATAGGAACTTGACGCACATACTCACCTGCAGCCTTACGGTTACTCCAAGGCTTTAGAGGGTATTCTAGAATCTTATCCGCTTCAATTACGACAAGACGTGTGCATTCTTTGTTCAACTGTACATAATACACTTTATATTCTTTTGCAAGATCAAAAGGGATTTTATCAGTAAAAGTTTTCTCACGCTTCCACTGATGATCTTTGCGTTCAATACAGTTGATTTCTCTGAACGGAAACTTCACATCACCACGCCAATTACCATGACGAACTTCTACTTCCCAACAAGCAACAACCTGATCCTTTTCATTTAAAGTTAAAAGATCAATACCATAGGCATTTGGATTTTCTACTGTACGTAGGTTCTTGCCTTTTAGGATACGATCCACAAAACGTATGACCGCATCCTTTCCCTTTTCATCGTATATGTTATGCTCTGCTCTATCAAAAGACTTTAGAACACCCTGCATACCACGCTGCGCTTCTACACTAGTCATCAGTCACTTCCTTAATAGTCAACGGGCAATGGATTTCATACCAACAGTTAGATTCTTCCCATTCCTCTTGTTCCATATATTCCCAAGAATCTTCATACCAACCTTCTTCGACTTGTTCACGAAGCTCATCAACATCATAGGTGTCTTTGTTATCACCAAAGGCTTGTACAGTCCAATCTTCCCAACAACCATCCCATGTACTATTCATCTCATATTCATAATCATCAAGTTCATGAAACTCTACATCCGCATCGGGTAAGAAGTGTTGCTTCATACCTTCATAGTTCTCTTCACCATAGTCCTCAAAGACCTCAGTAACAGAGTTATAATAAGTATCAGCAGTGCCCATACGTTCATGTGCCCATTGAAGTATCTCTTCTTCGGTCTCAGGAACCAAGATATCAAAGTCTCCCCATCGCCAACCAATTTCTAGAGTTGCTTTAACTACAGTACCATCTTCTAGTGTTTTTTGGTATGTGTTATATTCAATAAGGGACTTTTTGTAAGTCGGTTCAATATTATATCTCTTCATGGATCTTTTCCTCTACGATAATATTATCAATGTACACTTCAGTTTCTACGTATTCCCATCCATTATCTTCTAGAGCTTCACGTAAATCAAAGTATTCATCCTGATTATACTCTAATAATTCCTCAGTGTCAACCTCACCTTCAAGTACTTTTATTTCTTCAAATTCCTCATCGCCCGTATCTACGATGAACCAATCATCAAAGTCTACAGATTCAAAGTCATCTTCAAATTGAAAATCATCATCTACTTTTACTTCGACAGATCCCCACTTGACATTATACGCAAGAGAAATTTCTACTAAGTCTTTTCTGTAAAAACTTGTTTCCCAAAATCTCCAACGTTCTCCTGCTGATACATAATATGTTTTCATGTTTTCATCCAATCTTAATATAAATCAGGAGAGGAACCTTTCCTAGGTGCTCCTCTCCCTATCCCCCTGTCTTCCGAAGGAACGAACCTCACTAAGTGCTGAGGGTCACACACCATTCTCTAAGCTGCAGACTGTAGAGGTGGATTTTAACTGGCGATCACGGAAGGACTCGAACCCTCAACCTAGTGCTTAGAAGGCACTTGCTCTAATCCAGTTGAGCTACGTGACCATAAATCTATAATTCTTGTTTTGGAAACTCGATCTTCATACAGACCGCTTGCATGTTAGGTGGAAAATATCCATGACCCATTCCTACTTCACTACTAAGCTTTTCACGCTCTGCAAAGCATTCTAGATGTGTTTCAAACACACCATTACCAACTGTCATGATCTGACCATCCCAATACGTCATGAATACTAATAACCAAGCCATTATTTTTTCAACTCATTACAAACATAACCGGGATGTGTATCAGTACGTCCTTGAGGAATATAGTCTCGACCTTCTACTTGACCGTCTAACGGTTCACGACATTCAATACGTTCCCACTCATAACCTTCGGCTCTTAGTTGAGCTTGCTTATCAATAAATTCTTGATTGTCATTTAAAAACAACATTAGTATTACTGCTATACCCATAATATTCTCCTATCTAATGAACTCCACTACATAACGCTTACCGTTTAGGTAAAAACGGATCGTAGAGTGGCTGTAGCGTTCTTCACGTTGATCAATGTATACCACAACATCTTCACAACGATCTTGGTTTTGATAGCCAACAACTCGACGTTCTGTTTTAGTCTGACCACCCTTGTCTGCACCAATCAAACCACCGATCACCGCACCCGCTGCAGCACCATCATCTTTACCTGTAACACCCTTACCAAGGATACCGCCGATAATCATACCCGCTAGGGCACCCTCTGCAGCATTACCTTTACGCTGCACATCCTCATAAATTGGGACTTGCACACGACTGCATCGTGTTTCTGTGGTGGGGATCTGTGTCACTACTGTGGTAGTGTGATCATAAACTTTAATACGGTCAACTGTATCAGCAACAACTGCCGTTGCAGTTACCGTCACAGCCATCACCGATAATGCAATAGTCTTTAACATCTGGTTGTTCCTCTGTTTCACCGTTCCAATACTCATACGGCTCTTGATTTTCGAACTTGATCCATTCTTGTGCTATATCATAAGCATAGTCAACGTTCATTAGTACTCACCATACTTAGTAATCTCAGAAGTCTTGATGAACTTCATGAAACGCTTATGGGCAGAACGTGACTCCCACATAGCACCCAACATAAAGATCACCCACCCACAAGTTAGCAGTGTTGCGATCTGTAAAATATCTGCAGTTGTCATACTTTCACTCCAATCTTTCGTAGCATGTTTTTGGCTGTATCGGGACTGTACCCACTATTCGTTTCAGCCATTTCTTGAAGTACCATCTCTTGTAGAGTTAGGCACATTGACATTTGATCTTCGTTTAAAGTTTCGAAGTATTCAAAAAACTTTTCTTTCGTATCCAAAGTCCAAAGGATATCTAGCATATCGCATTGCTCTTTGGTTAGACCTGTTAGGTGAACTCGTGACATTTTAAGATCCTGTTGTTAGGTCAATTGTTCCATCATTATTTATCTCGAAGTCTTCGATGTAACGATGATGTGTTCCTGATTGCATCACAACACTCTCAGCAGCTTTCCACAGGTCTAGCCATGTGTCACCCGCAACAAAAGAGGTGTATTGGACAGAGGCACGTTTGCCACCGTCTTGAAGATCTAGCATCAAATCTTCTTGAGTAGCATCAGCACTGACAGTTTCATAGACAACTTTTTTCATCTTGACATTAACAGGACACTTCGCAGTAATGTCTTTAACTTCGTGGATTGACCACACAGTGTTTAGATTTTCTTCTTCACGAACTTCGTTGAAGTAGTCAATTTGATCTAAGAACTCTTGATCACGGATTTCTGTTGCTAGGGACATAGACATTTCGTACCTCTTTCTGATTACAGAATCACATTAGCATTTATTAGACTTAATGTCAAGTCAAAGCTTCATAGATTTCTTTCCAAGTGCTTACAACATCAGCCCCACCAGCATAGTCTTTGTTGTGTTCATGCTTGATCAAGTAACCATCCAAACCTAATTCGATGCCAAGATCAACGTTCTCAGGTTTATCTTCAACCCAAACACAACCGCTGTCTTTGTAAGGTGCCAAGGCTTCGTCTTTATCGGCACCTGTGTCAAGGTAAACATACCGCTCAAACACAGTGTCACCGAACAACTCACAAAGGTTCTTGGTCCGTAGGTGTTGGGCATACTCATCATTGCTCAAGCTAGTGATCGCATGGAAAACAAAACCGTGTTCTTCATGAAGTTTCTTGACATACTTGATAGCGTCCCGAAGAGGGGCAAGCTTCCGTATCCAAGCACTTTCGTTGAACATCCGAATAAGCTTCTTACTCTCTGCCTTTTCAAGACCGTACTTGATGTTCATCTTGTAGGCAGCAGGATCAACAATTGTGTATCCGTGACGCTTCATCCAAGCATCAAAGGCGTACTCCCAATCAAGGAGCACACCGTCACAGTCAGTCAGAATTGTTTTGTTTTGTTTTACGTGAATCTTCATTTATATTCTTTCTTATTACAGAGTCACTATAGCGTATTCTAAAGTGATTGTCAAGCAGCTTCTTTCATTTCTTCACGATAGTTGTAAGGACGATCCCACTTACCAACATTGATATCAATGAAGAAGTCGTGATCAAAGTAGTCAATCATTGCGTCACTGTTATTGTAGTAACCAGTTGAATAGATCGCTTCGATTAGCTCTTTGTAGAAGTCAGCGATAACTGTTTCACCGATTTCACGCATATGATCTTCTGCCCAAGTGTGGTGAACTTGAAGGTAAGTACCGACAGTACGAGATTCCTGTCCACGACGATCAGCAAAATCATCATTGAACTTTTGCGCAGCACCTAGAAAATCTAGAGGACCACCAAAGATATTGACAACTAGTGTAGAACCGTGACGAACACCGACAGTAACTTCACGACCTGTGAAGCCGTATTTCTTGGCAACTGCTTTGACAGCAACTGCGATTATCTTTTTACGTTCTTGAGACATATAGGCCATTGGGCACCTCTTTCTGATTACAGAATCACATTACGATATTTTTGACTTGATGTCAAGTGGTTTATCCACGCCCTTTTAATAGGGCATGAATTAATTTTGCTTCTTTGCCTGAGATAGGCTTGCGAGATGTTGCGATTGCTTTGTTTACAGATTCTTTATTGTAAGACATTAGTGCATCCATTCTTCTACTAGTTCATATACTAACTGTGAGTCATTGTTGATCTCATCAAGCTGTTCATCGGTAGCTTCCTCACCATCAATATCACAGCTTTCGATATAGGCATCACAGAAATCGGGATAGTCATTCCAATCTAATCCACCAATATCTACATTGTCAATGTTGTATTTCATACGTCAACCCCCTCTACAATGTCTGCTGCTTTGTTGAACCACTCAGTGTAGGTCTCACCATCCAAATAGATTGACCAAGCACCATACATGTCAGTGTCAACATTATTCCAGTTAACAGTACCGTCTTTATTCTTATTCTCTGCCATAGTAGCATACCAAATAAGATCATTTTCAAACTTAAGATACATTACCAAATTACCTCCTCGGTTACGATAATACGACGATTGTTCATTGCGTTTTCTGTGTAGACTTTTACCGCACCATCTTCGTAGTTCACAGTGACTAGTGTCTCTCCATCAGCATCTTGGTGGATATTGGCGATCTCGCCCATTGCAACATAGTCACGATATTTGCGGATCACACCCATACCTACTTCATACATAACTTATCTCCTTCTTACAGAATCACCGTAACAGATGTTTAACTTAAAGTCAAGTTTTAATATGCCCAAGAACAACCATTCTGTAATATGTCTAGAAAAAGTAATTTGGGAACAGGCTCTTGATCTATTTTTTGACAAGCAAAGCAATACTGACTATAAACTGAATATTTTCCATCAGCAATGTCTTGGTAGCTAATGTAGTGAGCATTACTCATATCGTATCTCCTCTGATTACAGAATCACACTAGCACTTATTTAACTTGAAGTCAAGCCCTAACGTAAATAGTTAGGACCTGTCCAAGAAATATCGTAGTCACCATCTAAGATGTTACCACGTGCTTTGTTACGTGCAGGACTTGCCCATGATACAGCTTTTAGGATATCACCTTTACGAAACTTCTTATCGTTATCAGTGTTGACGATGAAACCCCAAACACCACCACCTTGAATGATCTTGATATACTTCTTACCGATAGCATATGTAAGACCTTCATTGAAACGTTGAATCATAGACTTGCGAACATTATCATCAGCAGTCCAACGCTTTAGTTGGGCATAGTCTGTTTTGATGTCGTTTAGTAGATTATCAACTTGTAGTAACATAACTAATCTCCTCTGATTACAGAATCACACTACATTATATTTGAAATCAAGTCAAGACCTTTTCTAAAGTTTCTGCTAAATCTATCTCAGAAACTTCGGTAGCAAGAACTTTATCTTTATGCAAACCTTTAGTGATGGTGTATATGCCATGACCTTCAGTTTCTACATAATAAAATACTGTGGCAACTTGCATCTTCAAACCTGTTGGTACAGACCACAATCTAACGTTCTCATAGTCATGATGATCAAAACCTTGACCTTTCAGGATTTCATTGACCTTAGTACCTGCGTTCATGGAACTACCTTTCTCTGATTACAGAATCAATCTACAATAAAAAAAGAGGGCTGTCAACCCTCTTTCTCATCTTCAATCCAAAATCTTACAGTGACCATATTACCTTCACGTTTTGCTATATGGTATTCGCATTCTTTTTTCTTGACCAACTTACGTAACGCTTTTTGCAGTTCTTTCTCAGTCATTTCTTTACTGCCTCAACCATTATCAAAGCGTAGCCAAGAGTCTTGATATCGATCTCCTGAACTCCCTTCCAATCCTTTTCCATTATCCGTCTTGCGCACTCTACTACTGTCATCACAATGTGTCCATCCATCTAAGTTTTTCAAATCAATAGCATCATATGGATCATCCATAGGCTTTTCTTCCATCGAATATTTCCTTCAATGTTTTCTCTTTGGCGTGGGCTTCTATCTCCCAAGGACGCTCATCATAGGGCATATCCCAATCGTAAACACCTTTGTCAAACTTAACTTCATGTACCCACTTGTATACCATACGCTTGCTGACATACTGCCACACGTGAACCATCTCGTGCAATACAGTCTCAATCATTTGTTCTAGGGGAAGTGATACATCGATGCGGATCGTAAACTCACGATCTCCTTCATCCATACAGTCGCCGTAAACTCCTTGCTTTTCTGCCAACTTACGTATCGGTCTAATATTTATGTAAACAGGTTTTTTGATACGAGGCATTAAAACTTCGGCGGCACAAAACACAGCAGCATCAATCGCTTGCTGGCGTTTTTTAGAACATTTTGATTCGTACTCAATAACTATCATACTTAGATGATAATCGGATCAGGACCTTTTGTCAATGTCTTTTTTGTGCTGTGTGAAAAAACTTCTACGTTATCAGGAACTTTGATTTTAACATCATCATGCTTGTGGTGTAGAACAAACCTAGTGTTTTTAAACTCATTGAAGATTCCTGCCCAAATAGGTCTCCAGCGATCATTCAAGCGAACATTGTTTGTTGCACCTCTATCAGAGTTCAGTACAAAATCAGTGTAGCTTCTTAAGTTCATATCAAATATGGAGTCAAATCCATACATATGAATTTCATCCGCTTTCAGTCTATTGGCTGTATAGTGAACTGCCATATGCCCACAGTTAAAATTTGTGTACATATTACCTTTGGTTTCATTAGGAAACAGCTTTGTGTATGGTGGAATATCTGTGTAGAACTCTTTGATCTTGTGACCAAATCTCATCTTAAAGTTTCCACGATTTTGGTCATACCAAATCTTAGGTCTAAACCCTAGAACCCAATCACCATCAATCTGAACAGAACCTTCTGTCAATGCAGCAGACATTTTAAAGTCAACGATACACGATGCATATAGATTCTTGATAGGGAAAGGTGCCTGATTACAGGCAATCTTAAATCCCTTTGCAGGTTGATACAGATTGGCGTTGTCGCCATTCCCAATAACATGTGCTACTCTTGTCATGCTCTCCAATAATCCTTAATCCATTCCTGAGGCTTATAGGTTGCCATAGGTGTCTTAATAGTTTCTGTAAACGCTTGTTCAATACTTGGTCTCCCATGAAAGACAACAATAGATGTTTCTTCTTTCAACTTGTTGGGATACACATCATACTTATAAGACTTCAATGCATTATTATATTTGTGCTGCAGTAATGTTCTGTGATATGGATTTATGATAGACGATAGGTATTCACCATCCCCACGATAAGTGTCCACAACACGATCATAGCTCATTACAAAAGTATTCCAAATATGTGAGTTGGGTTCAAAGTCCCATGCCATCACACCTGTCTGTAGTTTGTTTTTAAGATGAGGTTGATGTGCATTGACTGCACCAACATCTTCAATACCCATAAACCATGACCGATCTTCTAGTAGCCAATCAATATTACCTGTGATGATTGTATCGAGATCTAGATATACGACACGATCAGAAACTTTGTTTCCGCTATCGAATAGCTGTAGCTTATTCCACCAACCTTCGTAACCAGGCCTTAGGATGCGTGTCTCCACATTAGGAATTTTACGGTCAGAAAAGCATACAAATTTATGTGGAACTGTTGTATTACGCTCCACCGCTGCTTTTAGGTTGTACACATAATCTAAAGAGAACTTATTGCCCCAAAAGACACAAGTTACTGCCACTGTCATTTTACAATTTCCTCTATCACATAGTTATCATTATACATGTGCTTCGCTTGACATCCAGTTGGATTTTGAATAGTACTAAAGGTTTCTCTAACCTCTACAGGCCATGGATAGTATTCTTCAAGGAAAGGGAACCTCTCAATATTCAAGAATACATCTGTAGGTCCTGCAGAGAACTTTGCAGTTTCGATAAGCACCTTTGCAGCATTCGGTTTCATTCTGTATGCATGAGCACCAGGGAAATATCTCTTGGATACCAAACGGTTCTTTCCTAAGTTCTTTGGTATGTTGAAGTTACCGTAAGATGGTTTACCAAAAGATATGCAACCATTATACTGTATTTCGGGGATAGCGTCAACAACTATTGCATCATGTTCAAAGATTGTAACCTCTTCGCCCGTTTCAGCACAAAATTCCCAAATAGAATGATGCGACAAGAACGCAGCAATCATATTATCTTCACGTGAATATTTGTTGTTCTGAAACCCTTGGACAGGGATCTTCTTTTCTTTTAAGGCATCATACACCATAGTATTGCGTGGAGTAGTGGCTTCATAAAACTCTATCTCCATACCATGACGTTCACCCGATGCCACACATCGTTCTGCTGCCGCTTCTGATTTTTCATTTCCACGAATAGTAATAACAAAATTTCTCATAACTAACCTTGTGTTGTAGATTTAACTCCTTGGAGTTTTGTATAGAATGGATATGCTTGTTTTAAAAAGGGGAATAATTGTTTACACATAAGAGCATCGTTAGGCCATAATCCAATCTCATTAACTTTATCTAATAAAGCTTTAGCCGCTAACGGTGATACTATATATGCAGAGTTTCCTGCCAATCCTTGTGGTGCATACTGATCATCATCAACCCAAGGTACATCAACATAAGATAGTGTATACGAATATGAGTCTATTCTGTTTGAATGCATCACCTTATCTAGATATACATTTGATTTTCTTGTGGCACCACGTGGATCATTCAATCCCACAATGCCTAGTCGTTTCACGTCAAAAATACCCTTGGAATCTGTTTGTGCAGAAAACGTTTTAGTAAAAAAAGCATCGTGTTCTAGAACGCATACAGATGTATTAGATACTACAGCAGAGTACCAACATCTCATATGAGACACTGTGCAAGAAATAACCTTGTTAATATCTTTTGCATTATAGCCTGATACATGGAGACCTGTTTTTAAATCAATCTTTTTTTGACCAGGTTCTTTAGGATACGTCCAATCATTTCTACTTAGACTAAACTTAGCCAAATCTTCATCTAAAGTTTCGGGTGTTGTTGCTTGAATTACAAGAGGGGTTAACTTACTTTTAGTTTGTTTAATAGAGCTAATAACATTTCTAGCAGCCACAGTAGACGTGTGATCGTTTAAATCTGCAATAATCAATGCAGGTAAGTCTTTAATATACATTAAGTCCATTACGTCCTCTTTAATTTATTGTCATGTGGAAACTCAGTCATGAGATCTTCAGGTTTACCTAAAAACTTTAGAAGTTCTTTGGGACTATCGCCACCCACAATGTCTACTTTTATGTAATCGTTAGGTCTGTTTTCAAAGTATTTATACACATCGTAACCGTGCTTATCCCAACCCTTTGAAGCTTCGTCCCTAGTCGGAAACGGTGATCCATATAGTTTGGTTTTATTATCAATAGCCCATTTATTCATACCCCAATCTCTTTTTCGTTCAAGGTAAGGTACAATGGAATCTAGCCACTCATCCTTATCACGAGTGGTATGGATGAACTTAGAGTTAGGCCATCTCTGATCTAATTCTTTGTAGTGATTGGTGACAGTAATATCTGTGCCACCATCGTTATCAAAAGACCACAGTTGATTGTACTGTGGATAGTGAATAACATTATATCCTAGTTCACGTAAAAAGTTATTCAGGGATGTCGTACCTGTGCGAGACAAGCCAATACCAAATATCTTAGATTTCATAGTTCCATTCTTCTCTAGGTAAGTTCACTACTCTTAATAGCTGTTCTTCGGTCATATCATCAGCACCGGGAAACTGACAATGTACGAACTTAGTTTCGGATGTACGATGATCTACAATATATCTTTTCTCGTGATATATATCTCTTGTACCGTGAACAAAACTGTTCCATCCTGCATCCATTATCTGTACGTCTAATTTATGTGCAAACATCATCGCATGCAAATATGGTTGATCTGATACATAAAAACCAATCATCCCACTATTTCTGCACAAATTAATATACTTACTAAAATCGTAAAATGCTTTTTGCGCTTTCAGTCGCCCTTGTTTTGAATATAAAACCACGCCTGAATTGAAAACTCTTACAAGACCATCGTCTGTTCTTGGCAGTTCTACTCCATAGTGTTTCTTTAACATCTTAGCCCAAGCATTGTCTCTT
>Ga0213864_10001291_pt1 | contig 11371 bp, 17 predicted proteins | sample PICome_5_FD_160078 | JGI IMG/M metagenome (GOLD analysis project Ga0213864, IMG submission 160078) | Coastal seawater microbial communities near Pivers Island, North Carolina, United States - PICO247 | ecosystem: Environmental > Aquatic > Marine > Coastal | place: USA: North Carolina... | reverse complement strand
ACTACAACCTAAAAGGTAGTATGCTATACTGGTATAGTGTGAAACGAACAATGAATAAGCGTCTATATAGGAAACAACAAAAACTAATTTTTCAAAAGAGAGAAGAGAGAAGAGGACGAACAAGCACAATGCTATATCGAGCTCTATTTCTTATAGTCGTGTTGCTGCTAACAACGGCATTCATAACTCCTGCTTCTATTGGCTCATCTGATATTGTTGAAAACCATAATGTATATGATATGTCTAACGAAGTTGAAAAGGCATATAAAAAGCAAGATGCTCTAGATGAGTTTAGTCGTAGGATCAACTCCTATGCTAGCGAAGAGATTCTATGCCTAGCACAAAATATCTATCATGAAGCACGAAATGATATGTTGGCTGGGCAATTTGCTGTAGCTGATGTAGTATTGAATCGTGTAGATGACAAACGATTCCCAAATACTATTTGCGGTGTAGTCAAAGAAGGCCCTGTCTATGAAAGCTGGGAGACAAGAAAGACTAAAGATCCAAATGATGCTATATATTATCCCGTAAAGCACAAGTGTCAATTCTCTTGGTATTGTGATGGACAGGACGATGACACACACGAAGAGCTTGCCTGGAGGCAGGCTAATACTATTGCCTATATGATTTTAGGCAATCTAACCTTCAGAGGGATAACTGAAGGAAGCACCCACTATCACGCAACGTATGTCAATCCGCGCTGGGCAAAGACGAAATACCCAATTGGGCGTATTGGCAAACATAAATTTTATCGTTGGCTATAATTTATCTTGACAACCTTATCAACATTAAGCTATAATAAAGTATAATATGGATTTTGAAACATTATTATTTGTCATTGCGTTTTCCCCTCTATTAATGATCATAATTTTAGTGGAAGTCATTCTAAGAATTTTGTTCAGCTTTGCTAAAAAAGATGAGAAAAAGGCTTGACGAACGGTAGATTTTCCTATACAATTGGAAATATAGGGTATTATTTATTCACACCAACCAACAAGGTATAATGAAATCGCTATTCATTATCTCTATGATTGCTATAGGTGCAGCGGCATGCTCTTCTGCACAAGTTGAACCCGTTGCATATCAACCTGAGACTATTTGTTATGAGGATGATCTCTTTCATCAGTCAGCATCTGAAGAACTCTCAGGTGATGATACTGATGTCAATTCAGAGCTAACACAGAAGACAATTGAATCCAAGACTAAGCACTGCTCCAATAAGCCCCGTACTGAGCATATCCTAAAGGATATGGGCTATGTACAAGAGTGTCGCAACTACTACACATCGTATAGAATGGCAGGGCGCACACGACACGTTAAGGGCTTGCTATGTAAGAATGCCAACGGTGAATGGAGTGCCGTGGATCAACGTTACTCATACTTCAACTAAGGTATAACTATGAAAAAGTTTGCTCTAATAACTCTAGCATTATTCGCTACGAGCTGTAGCCGTTCTGCCGCTCCTTACTATGGTAGTCAGACTACTGCTAATCGCTCACAGACCCAAGGACTATGGGTTCATCAAATTGCACAGAAGTTACAAGGCAAAGCTGATGCGTTTGATGTTGAACCTGAGGACAGACAGCGACATCAACGTTGTGTCTTTTTTGCTTTAGAGCAATTGAACTTAGGTGAGAAATGTGTATGGGATGGACCTGAGACTGGTGACAGAGGCGTAATTCGAGTAACAGCAGTTTATCCAATGGGACAGAAAATATGCCATGTGTTCTTTACTCATTTAGAAATGAGCGGTGGCAATATTAAATCTTGGCAGGATACTGCTTGCTACAACCAGTTCACTGAGAAATGGATGTTTATGTCAGAATATTGATAAATATCGTATGATATTTGTAATTATAACGATGCTCACCGCTTTATCTATTAGCGGTGTGGCAATTTATTATTCAGTGGCAGGACTTGTCGCAATATTCGCAGGTGCTGCCATACCCATTATCATTATGGGTGGCATACTTGAAGTAAGTAAGCTGGTAACCGCTGTATGGTTACATAGATTTTGGCACGAAGCACCACGCTGGCTACGATATTATTTGCTGTCTGCTGTCGTAGTTCTTATGTTTATAACCTCTATGGGTATCTTTGGGTTTTTATCCAAAGCACATATAGAACAGTCAGGCGTTACACAAGAAAACACTGCTAAGATAGAACGTGTAATAACTTCTATGGAACGCAATGATCTTCTAATAGACGAGCAAGAAAAAGCCATACTATCGCTACAAACATCAGGCACATCAGGACAAGCGAGTCTGCAGTTACAAATAGACAAAGAGCAAGAGCGTATAGATTTTGCGTATGATAGAATACGTCCTCTAATATTAGAACAAAATCGTATTATAGAAAACTATATAGGATTTTATAGAGAACAGTTACAAAATGTTGATAATGATTTAGCAATATTACAAGGTTATATTGACAGCGGTGATATTGAAAAAGCACAGGCTTACATTGGCACAAAGGTAGACGGCAAGTATGGACCAAAAACTGCTGAAGCATTCACTGCATATCAACAAAAGAAGGAAGCTGAACGAGCAGCCAATGTTCAAAAATTTGAAGAGGCTGCTGGTTCTGTCGAAGTAGAACAGGCTAGAGCTGAAATAACACGCCTAAGAGCTTCAGCAGAGAGACAAATCCTCAAGTCTGAAAAGCTAATAGCAGAGTTCCAAAGCCAGCTACAAGCTACAGCAGAGGAACAAGATGTAACAGCAATTATAGCAGGGCATAGAGATATAATTGAAAAGGCAGAAATTGAGAATCAAGATTTACAGCAAACTCGTTTTGAACTTGAAGCTGATGCTAGAAAACTAGCTATAGAAGTTGGACCAGTCAAATATATAGCAGAACTAATATATGCAGGATCAACTAATAATCATATACTGGAAGAATCAGTTCGTTGGGTTATTATTGTATTAGTTTTTGTATTTGATCCATTAGCTGTAATATTGCTTATTGCGTCACAGTATAGCTTAAAAGTTATTAATCCAAACTATATGTCATTATTTGATTTGTCAACTAGACGAGAAGAGATAGTAGAATTAAAACCAGAATCTAAAGAAGAACCAAAACCTAAAAAAGCATCTTTAGGTATTGATGTTGAAGCAGCAAAAGAATGGGTAAATCAAAACTTACATAGACATAGGACACTATGAGTGATATAAAAATTATCACACCACCAGATAGAATTTATGATAGAGCTTATACAGTATTTCTAATATATCCTAGTGATGCTGTTAAATACCAGTTACAAGAATTTATCAAAAATTCAACTAAACAGTATAATATTTACATTTATGATATAAATACAGACGAGCACTATAACTGGCTATTTGATGTTCACTTATCATCAGATATTGTTATTGTAGAGCTTGATAATTTACCTGAAAATTTAAAATGTATAGAATCATATTTAATATCATTTCCTAATACATATTGGATTACACAGGGCGAGAATCCTTTATATAACAAAATAAGCACTAATCGTATATATACGTTAGAAGAAGTAAAAGTCCACATAGGAGATTATGGCGAAGTACAATAGGTACCATGAATACACACCTTTTATTCCGGGTATTGCTGTAGTAGTTAGAAACGGTAACGTAGAAGCAGCATTAAGAAAGTTCAAGAAAAAAGTTCAAGAAGAAGGAATTATCCAAGAAGTTCGTAATAGACAAGAATACGTCAAACCGTCAGAAAAGAGGCGTAAAGCAAAGGCAGCCAGTCGTGCTCGATGGCTAAAACGAATAGAAAAAGCCCAAAAGAAATAATCATCTAGCATAAGATGATAAATATATTTGTCCAAGAGCAATAGTGCTTTGGACATTTATAGTGAGCGCCGAAAGGGCTCACAAACTAGTTCTTGCTTTTATAAGGAGAAACAAATGACTAGATTAACAACACTCGACTTACCTTCATTCACTAGAACATCAATTGGATTTGATCGTCTCTTTGACGAGATGGACCGCATGTTCATGAATAGTTCTGCAAACAATACCTATCCACCATACAATATTGCTCGTCTCGATGAGGATTCGTATGCTATTCAGGTAGCGGTTGCCGGCTTTACGGAGGAGGAACTGGATGTCACATTAGAAAAAGGCATCTTGCGTATTGAAGGTAAAGCGCAGAAGACTGATGAGAACATTACATATCTGCATAAAGGCGTCGGGGCAAGAAGCTTCCGCCGGGAGTTTAGGTTGGCTGACTACGTTGAAGTAGTAGATGCTGGACTGAAGCATGGTATGCTTACTGTTACACTCAAGCGAGTAGTGCCTGAGGAACTTCAGCCTAAAAAAATCAAGATTACTGGAAACAATGTTATCGACGGACTTGTTAACAAAGTGATCGGCTAATCTTCAAGGGGGCTTCGGCCCCTGTAACATTTTAACATAATGGAATATTATGAGTGACGTAGAAGTAATTGAAAAACAAAAGACAGATCAAGATACTAAGAAAACAATTGACGAACCTGGTAAATATGATGTAATCTTTTTGAACGACAATCATACACCAATGAATTTTGTTGTTGAATTGTTGATGAATATATTTCGTCATGATGAGGATACTGCTAACGATATTATGTTTGATGTTCATGAAAAAGGCAGTGGAGTAGCAGGCACTTATAGTTATGAGATTGCCGAACAAAAAACTACAGAAGCCACTATGTTGGCTAGACAAGCAGGATTTCCTCTTGCTATACATATTGAAAAATCTAAATGAGTCTGAGAGAACTAACACAATCATACCACCAAGAAGCAGAACGTCAAGAATTCGTCAGTGTATTGATGAGTGGCAAAATCAATCCTGATTTATATGCCACATTCCTATGGAATCAATATTTTAGATATCATTCGCTAGAACGAATGGCCCAACAGTATAAACTATTTGATGGATACGAAGGGCTATGTAGAGCTGAGTCTATATACAATGACTACAAAGCATTATGGAAATATCCATTCCCGCCAGCAATGACGATAGGAACTGTCAACTATATGCATTATATACAATGGGAGATAGGTAGAAATCCAGAGGCACTAATGGCTCACATATATGTAAATCATATGGGCGATATGGCTGGAGGACAAATGATTTCAGCTCGTATTCCGGGGCTAAAATCTATGTATAATTTTGATACTCCGGATGTGTATAAAGATTACATTCGTAGTCAAATTAATGATGATATGTTTCCTCACGCTAGTAAAGCATTTGAATGGGCTACTGAGCTATTTCGAGAAATGATGAGGTTGAATCTTGAGCGAACTGTGGAATAAACTAATATCAACTAAAAATGAAATTGAGAGTTTTATCAATGGCAAAGCAATTAGGACAACAACTAATAGTTACTTGGCAGGAAAATATCCTACTCTTCTTAGCGATGATCATTGGCATAGTAGCGATATTCGCAGGGGCCATGTAACAACACTAGACGCCCGTGAGACGAAGGGACTATGGATGATGCATGTATGTATATTCCCAGTCCCAACTAACGATGCTCCTATATATGGCTTTGATGTAGTAGCAGGCAAAAACAAAATGACCGGAGCCTTCCACGATTTCTCCCCTACCCTTGACCCAAAGCATCCACTACTAGAACAATACAAAGAACGAGTGACAGACTTTGTTCCCGTCAAATCTCGCACTCTACCTGACTGGGCACAGGCAATCTTTAGTGATAAGATGATTGCAGCCAGTAATGTAAATACACTTGAAGAAGCAGATACAATATTAGATTTGGCTGTGAGCAATTTACGATACTATATAAATGAAGTTCCTAAATACACAGGTCCAGCCGATGCATATAAAGTAGTAGCAGCACAAAATTTTTACTGTGATAATCAAAGAAAAAATCCTCATACACCGAGAGTAATGCAAAGCCTCGGAATGCATGAAGAGGATGTAACCACCTTTTGCCAAGATTTATTATTTCCAAAAATAAATATATAAAAGGATTAATAATGCGATTTTATGAAATTGTAACAGAAGGCTCATTAAAATATGAGGATAAACTAAAGCATTATGGCAAATATGCTTTAATGGTTATAAATGCTATCAAAGATGGAAACCCATGGCCCATAGACCCAAAAGATAGAGACAAACTAGGTATTGACGAAATATATATCAAACCAGAGTCAGCGCAAGCATTTCAAGATGCTTTATTTGGTAAAAATGTTAATCCAGAAAAAGCTGATGAACTAAACGTAGATGATAAAGGATTTTTGATTCCAGCAGATTCAAATACTATCTATAAAGTCAAGCAGCCAAATGGTAAAGAAAAAGGCATCAATTTTGATTTTGAGGTAGATCAAGAACAGTCAGGAATTAATATGGCTACTATATCTTGGAGCAAGCTCGAAAAAACTGCTAATATGTCCACAAAGGCTGGATATAATAAAGGAGATATTACTGAGGCTATCCTTGGTGCTGCTGTTGGTGCTCGCTTTGTAAAAAGAAATAACGGAGATGTTAATCCGCGCGATGTATATAATGTTATAAAAAGTTTCGACACTGAACCAGTAAAGGGCAAATCTACATTGAGAGGTGTATATATAGCCCAAGCTGGAGAAGACACAATTCAAATTGAAGTTGTGCTTACAGGCAAAGGATTCAAAACTCTTATAGATCAAGTAACATCCGGATCCCCAGATCCAACTATTGTCAATTTAGTAGCAAGCTCTGTCAAATATGTAAATGAAGATTCAGGTGTAGAAGCAGCTAATCAGCGCATTATTGAAGATACTGGTAAAAACAAAGTTCTAGTCAAATCAGATGGAACTGGAGATCAGACAGGAACTAAAGCAGATTTGTTCCTATATGTAGATGATATGGATCATGCTATCAACTTACTATCACTAAAAGCTGGAAGTGTTGGACAGTTTGGACAAGGAAGTGGATATAAATTCTCAACTTATCAAGAATTATTTAGAACTACATTTGGCATAGAGATAGATGAAAAGTTCAGAGGATTGATGCAGAAAGGTGAAGATGAAAAAGATAAGCACCAAAATTATCCAATAGTATTTGAAATCTTTAAAGATGTAGGCAAAAAGATAGCTCGTGAATTAGCGGGCGATGACACCCAACAAGAAATCGCATTCATAAAGAGAGTGCTAAAAGGAATTCAAACCCATGCCACTAGAAATGATGACAAGGTAGAAATGGTTATTGTTGGAGATGGACCTAAAGCAAGTTATAAAAAACTACGATTTGGAGAGAATCTACAACTAGCTCTAAATGATTATGATTTAGAAGTAGATGTTATAACAGATCAAGGAGCGCCATTGATTGAAGTATTTGGCAAAAAAATAGGCACATCACTTGAGAAATCATTTGAGAGATTAAATAAAAATCGTAAAGTCGTACGAATGGGCTTTGATAAAGAAATGATGTTATTCCAGTTAAGAACTAACAACAAACAAGGCGAAAACACAATACGAAATATTATTGAAATGGGTCCGCTATTAAAACTACTTGCTACTGTAGATGACGCAATACCACAGCAACCAATACCACAGCAACCACCGCCACCGCCACCTGAAGGAGTGAATTAATGGAAATGCGGAAATATATTGACATTGTCAATCAACTAAACGAAGAAGTAAAATGGACACAAAGTTTGTTTGATCATCTATTTTTAGATGACAATGGACCTGCTCCGGCTGTATTAGATCCTGAAGCAAAAAGATTTCACATTCCTATTGTTCCATCTATGTTCAAAAGATTAGAACAAACACGAACACTGACAGCGTGGCATGTAATGGGCCCAGAGAATTTAGATAGGTTAGTAAAAGCACAAGGCAAGACTAATACACAAATTTCTACTTTTACTACAGACGCTGCAGAATCATTGTTGAGCGGTGGTATATGGTCCGGACACGGATTAGTAGCATTGGTTAGAGGTGATGCTGAAATTGGTATGACAGCTGATATGCAATCCAAAGCTGACAAGCAAGGCAGACGCATTATAAACATTGGAACAGACGCAGACTTCGAAGGATTGCATAGGTTAGATTGGGATCTTTCATCGCCAAATTATAGAAAGTTTATGGCTGATGCTAAAAAGATGAGAGCGCCTATTCTGCAAACAATATCACAAAGTGTTGAAGATCCAAGCAATGTAAATCCAGAAGCTATAGATGGCAAGCTAAAAGCACAATCTATCAAAGCATTTATAGATGGACTTGAGCCTATATTGAAAAAGCATATCAAAACATTCGCGAAAATATTCTCTGCCTATGTTGATAAAGCATCAAAAGGAGTGAGTAAGAAAAGTAATGCAGAAATGGATTATGATGAAATTATCATGGGCAAGTTTAAGATTCAAAAAGTTATTGCTTATGATACTAAAGAGCATAGCGAAGAAGATTATAAACAAATTTTTGCTAAAGGATATGATTTCCCAACAGAATATGTAGGTGATCAAGACGAGGCTGCCTATCATGTTGAAAATGAGAGACAAAAAGCTAACACTAAAGATGGATTGCCTGGCAAAGATATGAAACGCCCTAAAGCCTCACAAATGCAACAATGGGGCATAAACAAAAAAGACTTAGCTGATTTAGGTAGTGGCATGAAGTCAGGACTTGATGATTTAGCAGGAACAGCACAAAAAGCCAAAAGACTACTAGGTGCTACAACAATTCCTGAAAAATTTAAGCAAGAGATTATGTACAGTCTTCTCAATAAATATAGAGATCCAAAAAACACTCCATCAGCATCAGATCCAAATAAATCAGTATTTGATATCAACGTAGAATATATAGAGCGATGGATGAACCACGATAAAAAACACAAGGACCATGAGCTTGACGATCCAAGCACTGGTGACTTAAGAAAACTTGGGTTTGATGTTCCCGAGGAGGAAGAACCAGAATGGCTCAAAAATAGATAAAAAATTAAACATTCACACACACAGATAGGAGGTAGATATGTTTACACACGAACTTGACTTCAACAAAGGCACCTACATTTTAGGATCATTTTTATATCCTAAATGCCCTTGGTGCGATAAATGTAAAGAACTGTTACAAGAAAAAGGCATACAATATATGTTTATTCAAGCAGACAAAAAATTATTTGGTAAAATCATGGGAGCCACAAAATCATCCTCAGTGCCTCAAGTAATAATGGATGGAGAATTTATTGGTGGCTATGATGAACTTGAGGCGAAACTTAACGGAGACACACAATGAGAACTATAGTACCACAAGTAACTTTTAAAACAAGAGTAAGAGACGAATCAATTGGCGGGAGTAACCCATACCGCTGGCAAGATATGACAACAGATGAGTATTTCAAAAATAAACGAGTTGTAGTATTTTCACTACCAGGTGCTTTTACACCAACTTGCTCAACATATCAAGTGCCAGGATACGAACAAAACTATGATAGAATTCGTAATACTGGAGTAGACGAAGTATATTGTATTTCAGTCAATGATTCATTTGTTATGAACAAATGGGCACAGGACCAACAACTTCAAAATATTAAGATGATTCCTGATGGCGCAGGTGAATTTACACGAATGATGGGTATGCTTGTAGATAAGCCAGCACAAGGATTTGGACAACGTTCATGGCGATATGCTATGGTTGTAAATAATGGTGTGATTGAGCAAATGTTTGAAGAACCAGGAATCAATAACGCATCAAGTGATGATGATCCATATGGACAGACAACACCTGAAATGATTATTCAATATCTCGAAAACACTATGTAATGGAAAATAAATGAATCGATATTATCGTATAATGCTTGAAGGATATGGAGGAGACTCTGTATATATAAAGCTATCTAAAGAAGCATATGACTATTGGAATCGTGAGCGAAAACGCTCGTCTGAAGATTTGTTATTAGATTATGTTCTAGAATCCGAAGATATTGATTCATTTGATGATATCCCATTACCAGCAGACTTTCTATTAGAAGATTGGGATGCTGACTCTAGGGTTTTATGGAGAGATTCTAAATCTATAATAACTAGACAATATGGTATTGATTATAGATGTACGAATCTAACAGTCACTGAGATAGAAGGAGACTACTATGATAGTAAAGAAATCATTCCTGTTTTATCGTCTGTTTCTCTCAGTGATTATTCACAAGATTATCCTGCTATGTTAGCCAAGCAAATATTAGAGGATACTGAATCGCATTATATGCTACAAGTATATTCCACAGAGAAAGGTAAATTTTTTGACGGGGTGATTAGAACTGATGAAAAATTTGATCCTAACAAACTAACCTTTTTGATGAAGGAATATTTTAATGGAGACTATATAATAGAAAGAGTAATGTATGATAATAACATCATAGATTTACAAGATCAAGACATTATAACAAAAAACGTCAGCGTGTCACAATGGAAGAGCAAATAGAAGTAAAATATATTGTAGATGCTAAAGAAGTATTTACACAAGATCCTGATAATCCTGAACAAACTATATTAACTATCCCGCCTAATATAATAGAAAAAGTAGGTCTCAAAGTAGGAGATGAAATTAAAGTTTCTATTGGAGATCAAGGCACTATCATTTTAGAAAAAGCTAAATAGTAGTATAAAATATTACTGTGGAGTTAGATGTTTAGTATGTAAAGGAGGTTACTTGGTTGGACAGGTTCGAGCACCTAGCAATGATGGGTTTCCTTATATTAGGTTTGGGCTTAATTCGCCTAGTGACTAATATGACTGCGTTGGTTCTTAAAGATAATATATCTAAATAATACACACTCCTACCAAGAGTAGATCCAAACCTTGCTGAGTTAGAACCAAATGGTAGGCGAAAACTTTCTTTGTATGATACAAAGGATGTTGCGTTTTACTGGGTTCATTCTATCTTTGTATTCATCACACTCTTTACAATAATTCTATTCTGGTGGACTTACTATCCTCTAAATGACTTAGAATTTTGGCCCAATAATAAATGGACGCTCTGGACGTATCTATTATTTTTGACAGTGCCTATACTGATGTTTATGTTGTGCGAAGTATTAGCACCACAACATCATAAAGATATTCGTGTAGATATGAAACGATACTGGTATCGTTATCATTCTGTCATATTAGGATTAGCTTGGTTGGTTCAAGCAGCTCTAATTTTTAATCTACTATTATTTTTTCAAGAACCATGGGACTCTATAAAATTGATAGGCAGATATATCATGCTTGTTGTAATGTTGCCTATGATTTTCTTTCAGAACCATAAATTACATGAAATCTTAATGTCAATATTTTTTATAGGGTTTCTATATATTATTGTCAAATATCACATATACTCATAATGCCATATAAATTTACACATAATATCACAAACTATAAAGGCGAAGACGCTTTTACACACGAATACTTTCAAGTAGAACA
>Ga0213864_10001289_pt1 | contig 11383 bp, 16 predicted proteins | sample PICome_5_FD_160078 | JGI IMG/M metagenome (GOLD analysis project Ga0213864, IMG submission 160078) | Coastal seawater microbial communities near Pivers Island, North Carolina, United States - PICO247 | ecosystem: Environmental > Aquatic > Marine > Coastal | place: USA: North Carolina... | reverse complement strand
TGATTTCATCAACGGGTGCTCCAGTTAGGATAGAGTAAGCCATTATCACTTTGGACCAATCGCCGCTCTCCACCCCCTCACCCAAGAGAGATAATACGTGATCTGTTTTTTCAATTGCGTCATTGAGCAATTGTATAAAATTTGTATCTGTCATTATTGAAACCTCCTAGAGTTACCAAAATCCTGAAAAATAACAACCCTACGCTTTATATCCTTGCATTCGTCTTCTGTTAGCTGGATTGCCGCATGTATCCTTATTTTTATTTTGTTTAACGTTTTGGCGTAGGTGTTCTCTGAGATTATAGCCTGTTTCTTGACCTCCGCTGGCATCCATTTATCGTAGTCCAACCAAGACTTTGCAAATACATAATTTAACCCGTCTTCACACCAAGAGTACTGACTTCTAAGTGTAGCAACTTTTTTCTGTAAATAGCCTGCATAATTCATCAACGCTGCGGCATACGCAAAGCATTCACTTTGATCGAGATGTATTGTGTCTGAGGTTTCAAGCGACATTATTTCACGGCATCTATCTTCATCATAAGGGGTGTGAATTCTATCAACGCAAAACCCTTCAATCCACTCAGTTATGTTAACCAACCCAGGGAATAACGAAATGTCAACATCTTCGCTTATGAGTTCAATATCTCTGCCCATTTCTGTCTTTCGTTGTATGGAAGTACTATTAATCTTATGTTGTTAAGGTCGCACCATTCTACCTTGTTAAGATCTCTCTTTTTCGCGTTAACAAAATCCATTTGATCTTTGTAAAAAAAGTGACACATTTTATAATGTTGCTGTCCATGCACTTCAACAATCGTCATTACATCAGGAATAAAAAAGTCTGCATAAAGAACGGATTTTGCTCCAGTCTTTTTAGATCCCGGCAGGGTAACCTCCTCGTAAATAGAGCTACATGGCCATACAGCACCGATTATTGGTCTAGCCTCTCTATGCAACGAAGATGTTTTTTTTCTGAACTTTCTACTTCTGTCTTTTGCGTAGTTGAATTTGTGCCATTTACCATCAAACCCTAAAACGCTAAGCATTTTGTAAGAAATCCTGCACTCTTTTTCTTAATTCTTTGTATATATCCTGTCGTTCAGACAGGAAATCATAAATTTTTGATTGACCCTGAAATTTTGGGGATTGGTCAAATCCTTGCATCTCTGAAAGGAACGGTATGGAATACCACGCACCAGCCTTGTCGACTATCCCGAAGGACTCAGCGAGTTCTATAACTTCCTTCTCTTTGTCGATCCCTTTTCCATACCTGATGTAGCTGATGCAGTCAGTGCCAGAAGCACCCATTGACGAACACCCGATATCCCAATGCACTAGCTGTCCTATCTTTTTTCCAGCCTCTTCCCATGGTTCAATTCGGGTAATATCAATCCTAGTGTCGGCTTGGTATTGTACCATTTTTCCACAGTCTGGAATTTTTACTTTTCCGTAACCAGATGTATTCGTGATATAGTGTGTGATAATTAGAACTATAATCCTATTATTAACTACGGTTTGTGCGTTTTTCTTTATCCAGTGAGACAAAAGCTTGGGAAGACTTGCACGTATCGTTGCCGAGGCACTTTCATCAAGCTCTGCTCTTGGCACTAGACTTGAGCATGAGTCTATAACCAATACAGACCCTGAGTTTTCTCTTCTTTTTATTAGACTTTCGGCAATGTTTAGAAAATCCTCGGCGGATAGTTGCTCGCCATCACTTGGGCTGTGTACAATATTGATTTTGTCTATATCAAGACCTTCAATCCCTACGAGGTTGTAGGCTTTTAATCTACTCTCCCCGTCGAGATAAATCACGTTCCGTCCGTCCTTTTGTGCGTTACTGCATATCTGAAGGCATGTAGTTGTTTTCCCTGTTTTTGGGTCCCCGGATATTATGGTCCAACTGCCCTCAAGAAGACCTCCATTGAGTGCTATATCGAGTCGTGGCCCAACACTAACAACTTCAAGGTCTTTCTTTGATTCTATTAGCTCAGACCCACGAGAAACAACAACGCCAAAGGCTTTTCTGATTTTTTCATCGGTACTTAGGTCAACCCTTCTGTCTTTTTTATCTTTTGCCATTATAGACCTTTCATTCTGTTGACGCCCCTGCTGAAGGGTTTAGATACTTCTTGAACCTCGGGCTGCTTGGTTTGTGTTAACACCTTCTCTCCGAATCGCCTTTCAAGTCTTTCAATAATCGGTATCAATCTTTTGTCTTGTAACTTGAATATGAATTTAGCGTCTGGTGATTTAAGTGCCTCGGAGACGCACTGCACTCTATACTTTTTCAGAAGCCTTGAGGCTTGTATCACCTGCCCTTTGTAGGCACCATGAAGTTTGCTCCCGGTTAACCAAAATTGTTCAGGGTTTCTTCCTGAGTTAAAGTGGCAGCTACGCTTTTCAAAAATCAATTCGGCCAAATAATTGGGCGGCGTTACATAGCCGCCCTTAAATTTAGACTTAAACGGGTGTGTTTCGCTTTGTGGGTTCTCTCTAGGTGTCCGTTTCAGGGTCTGTGATCGGTCTGTGAATGTGGCTTCTTTTTTCAATTGAATTCACTCCTTTTAGTGCTCTTGGTTGCTCTGCGGCCACTCGCGTCATCACGGCAAATCCCCTTTTTGGGTCTCTGTTCATAAAGTTCTGTCTATTGCCTCCTTTATTTGCATTGGTAGTAACAAAATCGAGACTTACGCCTAGCTTTGCCGCCTTTACGTGATCTGGGTCTTGCGAGTTTTGCAAATAGAATAACTCAAAAAAATTAAGCGAAGGAGATGATTCTGTCTTTACGTCATCTTTTGCCTGACTAATTTCACCTGCCCCTGTTTGAGCTTCTTTCTTTACTTGATTTTTTTGTGCTTTTTTCGCCATCGTATAAAATCCTTCCAATTGGTATTGATATATTCACGTCCGAATAGGCGTGACGTATTGATTGTTGTTTTTCTGCACGACGCTGTGCAGCATCATTGAGCATTACGATAGTATCTAGGCACCACATTATTGCCCCCTTATAAATCTTTCCTTTTGATTTTCATTCATTGAGTTGATGGTTTTGTGCATCTCTCTCCTCGCCTCATTCATTGGTTCTTTTTTTTCTTCTGCTTCTCTGAGTCTTCTTTCTTGGGTCTCGCCGGTTCCTAATCGTTTCGCGTTTCTCTCAGAAATCTGCCCTATTGTTGTTGGCTCCCGTTTAACAAAAATCATAGGTGCGGATATGAGCCTCTCCATTGAGCCACCACAATTACTGCAATTCATTATAGGTGGCTTTTTCGATTCTTGATTTACGTCTTTTAACTGGAACTGACAGCTTTCACAAAAGTAATCGTAAACAGGCATTAATAAGAACCTCCGCTCTCAAGTGCTTTTAATACTTCTCCAATGATACCATTTCTCTGGATATCCTCATGGGTTAACACGCAAACCCCAACCCCTTTTATGCTTTTAAGTTTGCTCGTTAAGACGGAAAGTCCATTTTTGGAACCAATGTCTGACTGATTAAGGTCGCCATTAATGACGATTTTAGAACAGTACCCCATCCTTGTTATGAACATCTTCAACTGCTCAAGAGTGCAGTTTTGGGCCTCGTCAAGAATCATGCATGATCGATTGAATGTAGCACCACGCATGACCTCTAAGGGTTCATACCGAATCCTTCCACATGTTAAATGATTTCCATAGTTTGCCTGACCAAGAAAAGATCTTATATTCTCTTCTATCGGCTTTAAATACGGTGCTATTTTTTCGCTCATTTCCCCCGGGAGAGAGCCAATATCTTTACCGGTGCAAACCAACGGTCGAGTTGCTATAATCTGATTTACTTCTCCAGACTGTAGCATTCTCGCAAAAATTCCAGTACTTATATATGACTTTCCGGACCCAGCCGGACCAGTGCATATTGTGATTTCATTACTTAAAATTGAATCAATATAATCCTGATGATTATCTGTTTTAGCCTCAACCGGTTTTACGTTCGCCCTTTCTTCTGTTTTTCTTGGTCTATTTTTTCTTAGGTTACGCTTTTTTCGATGTTGACTCATGTTCTCTCTTTTGATTTTATGTTAGCTCTGTAACGCTCTTCTTTGACCAGAATCTACAACTCCAATATCTAGCTTTCCATTTTGGGCCTGGGTTAGTGTCGCATTGATGCCTAGCTCTAAAGCTTTTTCTCCTTGCTGGGTCATCTCTCTTGATGTCCATATTTGGATCTCCAAAGTTGACCTTGACTATGTTGTTTTTTTCGTTTTTAACGTAAACGCTGAATTTTTTAGGTCCTTTTGGAGTCCTGAACGGGCTATTGAGTTTTACTTTCTTTCCCTTTTTTTCTACGCTTTGTGCTTTCTTCCACGACTCCTTGGATGGCCTATCTGGATCTCCAGGTTTTGCAGGTTTGTATTTTTTACCTTCTCTTTCTTTTTTCTTTCTTATGTTGTCCCAAAGCCCATCTTTTGCCTCTGATGGTTTTGGTACCTCGCTTGAGGCGGGTTTTATGTAACCAAAAGAGAAAATTGTTATATCCTCAGTTTCTTCATCAAAGTTTAAATATTCACCTTCTGAGGGGATGTACATACTTTCATAGTCAACATCCTCTTCAGAGCCAAAGGTTTGAAAGTAAAAATTTTCATCAATTCTGTCCAGCATACTTTTTTTAGTTGTCATTGGTTCACCTGCAGGTCTTCTTGTTTAACGAATGTGCCGTTTATCATCTTTCCTTTTCTGTCTTTTATGTCATTATACGCTCGTTCAAGACATTCTATGAAGGTAATTTCGTTTCTATCCATGATATTTATCATGACCACAAGCATGTCACCAAGGTCATCACGAATATCACGCCCCTTTGCTATGTCATCGCAAAGCTCACCAAATTCTGAGCCAAGCTTTAGACATTGTGTCTTGTCATCGCTACCGTGAATTAGGTTTCTGTCACAATGCCAGCTTGAAATACACCTAATTAAATCTGTTATTGACTTTTGCTCATTCATATCTTTCCCTTTTGGTTTTTTAAGTTAACTTATCGAATAAGACCCCATAAACATGTACGCATCTAGGCGTATTCGCGAACTCGCCGTGTTTGCGTGTCTATCGCGTTTCATTCACCGTATAAGTCGCGAGCGTACCAGTCTGTATTTCATTCATACGCCAATGTCTCCAAACTCCATCGAGTCAACGTCACTTACGCTAGCTCCTATCTTATAGGATGTTACCTCGTGTTCTTGTGGAGCAACTTGCACAGAAGCACTGTTCATCCAAGGTTCCGTCCATCCGGCTATTGGGTTTTTATGTCCACGCTCGTAAGGGAGACCTATCGCCTTCCTTCTTGAATGGCAAAGGTATTCAATGTATTGATGCATAACAGACTCATTAAGGCCAAGCATTGATCCGTCTTTAAAAAGATATGAGGACCATTCCTTTTCCTCTGATGCTGCAAAATCAAACATTTTACATGCATCTTCTTCGCACTCATTAGCGGTATCTAAAAACCCTTCTGATTCTTCTCTCATAAGTATCTTGAGAATTTCTTGTGTGTTGTATAGATGCAGTGCTTCGTCTCGCTTGATCAATTTGATAATATCTGCATTTCCAACCATTTTCTTGTTTTCCGCGAATGCGAACGAGCAAACAAAGCTAACGTAAAACCGAACAGCTTCAAGTATATTGATGCTCATGAGCGTCATGTAAATCTGTCGTCGTATCTCGCGAATGTGAGAACCGTCAGGTATTGTAGAGAGGCTGTCATACTCTTTAACGGTCGACAATGCCCTTTTTAATATTTCTGGCTCTTGAAGGCACGAGTCGAATACCTCAGATGGATCATTGTAAATGTTCTTGATGATATATGTATAACTGTAAGAATGAATCTGCTCAAAGAACTGCCATGCATTCATGCAAGCCTCAAGCTCTGGGCTTGAGACGTACCTCATCAAAGTCGGAACCCCTCTGCATATAACAGAGTCCATTACAGTTTGGTACTTTAGGTTTGAAGTGAAAATAAACCGCTCGTTCTCGGACATGACGGTGTCGTCCTTAAAGTCTGCACGGTCTTTTTTTAGCTCTATTTCTTCTGGACGCCAAAAAAACTCCAGTTGTCTTTTGTACAGATCAAAAAATACTGGATGCCTAAACCTGTCATATCTCTGTAGAGACAACCCCCTCCCCAGAAACAGAGGTTGTTTTGTATGATCAAATGAATCTATATTTAGTATCGTCATATTAACCCTTTCAATTTCTTTGTATTCAAGTGACTTAGTTTATATTGAACAAGCACCGCTTTCACAATTGGTTTTTTCTGTATTGCCATCTCCATCAGGGCTGTTGCAGTAGTACAGATTCTTTATTCCGAGCTTATATGAAAGCACTTGATCTCTAATTATAGCACTTAGAGGAATCCTTCCGTCCTCATAATTTTCGTAATTATAATAGAGGTTTAGGCTTATACTCATATCGACAAACTTCTGAAGAACTGCCGCAATGTTAATTAGACCTACATTATTTCTCATAGAGAACGCCCCCGTGTAATACCTTCTCCTATGTGCAAAGTTTGGAACAATCTGTTTAAGATTTCCATTCTTCGCCTTTTTCCATGACAGTAGGCTTCTTACAGGTTCAATTCCGTTCGTTGAGTTCTGAACAACAGAACTGCTTTCGCAGGGCATTATGGCGGAAAGCGTTGAATGCCTAAGGCCGAAGCGTGCAATTTTTTCCCTCAGCAATTCCCAGTCCATATGATATTCTGGGGCGACTATTTCATCTACTGTACGCTTGTACCAGTCTATAGGAAGAAGCCCTTGGGAGTATTTTGTTTCTTCGAACTTTGAACACCTCCCTTTCTCCTTTGCAAGTTCGCAAGACTCATTCAAGAGATGCCATTGAACCATTTCCATTACACCGTGAACAAACCTTGGAGTCTCGGGGTCTTCATAGGAGAGCTTTTGCTTTGCCAAGAGGCCCGCCAAGTTTGTCAAGCCTACACCAAGAGAGCGTCTGTTTTTTGTAAAGTTTTCTCCCGCCCTTACTGGGTACTCTTGGTAGTCAATTACGGAATCAAGAGATCTGACCGCGACCCTGCACGCCTTCTGTATTTGCTCGTTACTCACCGACTCTAACAGATTTATTGCAGAGAGCATACAGATGCCGATCTCACCGTCATCGTCATCGATTGAAGTAATCGGCTTTGTTGGGTGGATTATCTCTTGGCATAGATTTGACATGTAAACAGGTACAGACCACGACCCGTGCTGATTTGCTGTGTCGATGTTCATGCTGTAAATTCTCGCGGTCTCCAGTCTTTCCCTTGCGTATATCTCTGCAAGTTTTCTAGCCGGTATTCTTCTTTTCATTTTGATTAGGTTTGATTTTTCGTATTTTTCATACAGTTGCTCAAAATTTTCATTATCATAAAATGCCTCATAGAGACCTCTTGCCTCTTTTGGGCTAAACAGGGTAATGTCCTCCCCTTTTACAAGCCTCGAATAAAACAATCTATTAAACTGAATTGAATAGTCTAGCTTCCTAACTCTATTGTCGTCCGTTCCTGCGTTATTTTTTAGGACTAAAACATCATCAATTTCGTAATGCCAAAACGGAAAGTGTACGGTTGCACCCCCGCCACGAATTCCATTTTGCGTTGTTGATTTCGCCGTAGACTCAAAAACTTTGAGGTATGGAATTACACCTGTATGAATAACTTCTCCACCTCTAATCGCTGAGTTGATAGGGCGAACTCGGCCAAAGTTAAGGCCAATCCCGGCACGCTTAGCGGTGTATCTGCCAATCGCATGATTTGAGGCAAAAATGCTATCAAGGTCGTCATCGACGTCAACCAAGACACAGGAAGCAAACTGCCTCGTTGTCGTTCTTACCCCGGCCATTATCGGTGTTGGCAGATTTACCATAAACGTAGAATATGCATCGTATGCATCTTTTACTGAGTCAACTGTGTCAAATAGACACATAGCGATTAGTATGTACGAAAACTGCGGAGTCTCATGTATTTTACCAGTGTGTCTATTCTTCACTAAGTACTTGTCTACAAGCTGTTGAAGACCGGCGTATGTATACAGATAGTCACGATCGTGATTGATAATCAACTCAATCTTACGAAGATCTTCTATGGACCATTTATCCAGTATTGCCCCGTCGTATATTCCATTGTCAACCCTGGTTTGTATAAAGTGAATGAAGTCAGGCGGGGTGTTAGAACCCCATACTGATTTTCTTAGGTGCATACTCAGCAATCTAGCCGCGACATATTGATAATTCGGTGCTGATTCTGAAATTAGGTTGCTTGCAGATCGTATCAAATTGTTGTGTATATCTTCTGTTTTTATTCCGTCAGATATGGACAAGGAGGCGTTCATTTCAATGTCGGAAAAAGAAACGCCATTTATTTCACTGGTCGCCCACTCAAGCACTCTGTGAATTTTTTCAACGTTATAATTTTCAAGTTCACCGTTTCTTTTTTTAACTTTCACTTTAATTGCCTTTCAAAAGAAAAAAAGCCAGCAAATTTACGCATGGCTAGTTATCAAGACTTTGTTTATTGTAACTGATTGTAAGAAAATGAAATATCTGGAAAGCTCTCTATCTCTAAAACCCCACCGTTTTTTGACAAATGAATACCGTTTAATGATAGCGATAGCTTGATAAACTTTTTTACGGTTACTCTTGGTTTTTCATTTTGGAAATTTATTTTTATTCCATTTTCTGTGCTTTGTATTTTTAGATTCATCAAGCTAGGACATTTTAGCTCGAACACCCCAATCGATACGCCATCTTTGGAGAATATCTTTTGAGCAATCTCAAAATAATCACTCAGCTTCATCGAATACCTCTAGTAGTTTTTTATGCATTCCTTGGTAGTATCCGCTAACCCTATACAGTTCCACTTCGTTAGAATCTATTACAACAACACATGGAATCCCCTTGCTGTTTTTTTTGTAAGATAACCATAAATCTCGATGCTTATCCACGTTTATAACTTGGATGTCATTGCTAAAACCATCATCAATATCCCCAGAAGATAATCCAGCGGTTATTAATTTTGGCAACTCCGAAGACTCAAAATAACGACAGGGGCTGCACCAAGAGGCGGTAAAGTACAGGATTCTTTTCTTTGAATCTTTCTGATAAACCGCGTCTAGTTTTGTTTGTTGGTCCATTTTTTTTTTAACCTCTTCGGTTTTTTTGGTTTCTTCGTGTTCTTCTGTGTGTTCTTCTGTGTGTTCTTCTGTGTGTTCTTCTGTGTGTTCTTCTGTGTGTTCTTCTGTGTGTTCTTCTGTGTGTTCTTCTGTGTGTTCTTCTGTGTGTGTATATTTATCTGACCCCAAAGAGTCTTGGCTTGACATACATACGCAACTGCCATCCCCCGAGTTAAGGCATTGACATGGCGTTTTATGTCCATCACCATGAATCATGACTTTACTGCCATTGCAATCGCACTTGTTGATTGATTCATCGTCTAGATTGTTGACTCGACGATCTTCGTTTGCTATGAAAGCAACATACCCTTCGCTACCGTTTAGATCAATAGATATTTCATTTTTCTCGGGGGACACAGATATTTCTGGAACGGGGAAGAAGCTAACAAGAAACAGTATTAGTATTATAATTGTGCTATTTTTCATTAGATGATCCTTGTGTTAATCTTTTGAGGTTTAAAGCCTTCATATCCGCTTATAGCCCAGCAGTCGCCAATCTTTAGTATGTATTTCTCAAGAACATCAGCGTCTATCCAAAAACTTCCATCCGGTTGATTGTGCCGTTTTGGTCCAGAGTTCCAGACACCCCAGCTATTAGCACAGCAGACACCTGGTCTTTTATGGAGGTCGTCTACCCCGCATAACCACATCTGATGATGCCAAGTGCCATATCTCCTCGCGAATCCTTCAGAGTCTCTCTTTGAAGAGAACCCCTGACTGCTTGCGATTGTAACTGCATATCCATTCGCGATCAAATCCCTGACCTCGTCGTAGGTTTTTACTTGAGATATTACACCTACAGAATGAGATTTCGCGGTATCAATAAAGTCTTGTGGTAACCTGAATCCCTTTTTACCCCACCGTCTAGCACGATCCCCGCTATATTTCAAAAGGTCTATTGACCCATACACACCACGAGGAAGGCATCCGTATTGACTAATGTACTTTGCTGCCCATACACCAAGAGACCCATCGCGGTTCCCGAGTCGTCCTTGCCCAATAATGTTTCTACTACCCCAATATATATCCTCTGTAGAAGTCTCATTGATCCATAGTTCTTTCTCTTTCTTTAGATGTATATCGACGCATTTAATTGCATCCACGGCACCGGCGGCACCAAACGCAACGCAGTCACCTATTTTTTGCTTTCTATACGGAAACTTACCGGCCACAGCACGAATTATATCGTAAAGGAGAACAACTTTTCTTTTTCCGCTCCCTTTGATCTGATCGTGGACGCTAGAAAATACAGGAACCCCTAAATCCCCCATTGTCTTCTCTACGCCCTTTGGGTCATCAACCCACCCAAATAACTTAGGGTTTTTACTTCTCATATCTTGTAGCCTCAGCCAATCGAGAGAATATTTTATAGAAATTTTCTTTGTTTTTTTCGTTGTTTAATTCTACCGGCTCGTCATATCCTGCAAAAACGAGGTAATCAGAAACGGCGTCTGTGAACGATGGATATCTCTCTCTATCCCATCCGTATGATGACTGCACCTCCCCAAGGATTGGGTCAAACTGACGTGTAGATTCAAGTGTTTTGCAGTTTTTAATGTATTGAGCAGACCCAGAAAAAAGAACACATATTAGCCTTCTATCACCACTCGAATCAATTTTCATAAACTCTTCTGTTATTCTTGATAAGAGCTGTGATTCGTTCGCTGTATCACCAATTGTATCACCAATTGTATCACCAGCAACATTATTCACTTGATTTGCATGCGAAAGAAAATGCCTAACAGTATAAACAGCGGATGCGGATGCTGAAAAAATACAAGATAGAGGTATCAAAATACTACCCAAAAACAACAGCATGTTCTCTCTGAAGAAATTATTTTTCATTGATTGGGCCTCCCGTGCTGAGTGTAGCGTTTTTTATTGGCTCTTCAAAAAGTATAGTGTTGATTTGAGACACAAGTCTTGCCCCGTCAACATTCCCCCGGCTGATCATTACCTCTCTAAGGTGAACCAAGTGCTCATAATCAACGGTCGAGCAATTTGACTCTTTGACGACGGCGGTTGTTTTCGATGGTTGAAGTTTTTTATAGACCACCGGGAAAATAAGACCTAACCCACCAAGGCCAGATATCAGCATTTGCAAATACCATCGGGTTGTGTACTCAAACATATCAACAGAAACTGCTTGAAATCCATTCCAGCAAAAAAACAACAGCATTACTATG
>Ga0213864_10001288_pt1 | contig 11383 bp, 7 predicted proteins | sample PICome_5_FD_160078 | JGI IMG/M metagenome (GOLD analysis project Ga0213864, IMG submission 160078) | Coastal seawater microbial communities near Pivers Island, North Carolina, United States - PICO247 | ecosystem: Environmental > Aquatic > Marine > Coastal | place: USA: North Carolina | collected... | reverse complement strand
TAATATTATGTCATTAAATAGAAATTCATTAGGATCAGTTACTAGACCAAATAATAATAATATAAATAGAAATATTAATACGAATATAAACATTAATAGACCGCGTTTTAAAACTTTTAAGCAATATACACCATCTAATTCTGAACAAATAATACAACAAACATATTCATCTGAATTTACTAAAATTTATAGTATATATTATAATGATTATTTTGGAAATAAAATTACTGTTCCAGATGATGATGGAATTGTTTTACATGATTTTTCAATTAATTTAATACCAAAAAAAACAAATAGTGTTTTTAAATTAAATATTACTTTGAATTATAATTGTTCTTCTCATTTTAATTCATATATAAAACTTGAAGTTAAATATAAAAAAACAGAATTGTATACTGTTGAGTCTAATGATGTAAGTAATAATGATGTAAGCAATAATGATGTAAGCAATAATGATGTAAGCAATAATGATATAAGTAATAATGATGTAAGCTATAATGATGTAAGCAATAATGATGTAAGTAATAATGATGTAAGCAATAATGATGTAAGCAATAATGATATAAGCAATAATGATGTAAGCAATAATGATGTAAGCAATAATGATATAAGTAATAATTATACAGTAAATGATATAGTTTCTAATTATAATGATATTAGTTTTAATAATGATATTTCAAATAATGATTTAAGTTATAATAATTTTGATATAAGTTATTGTTTGGGTGAATATTATTTAGGAACAGGTAGCACAAGTTTTATGTATAATGTATTTAACTCATCATTGATAAAACAAATAAATTCTTCAAATAAAACATTAATAAATTTCTTTATTGTTGCAAAAATATTTAATACACAAGATGATACTTATTATGATATGAGTATAACTGATGAATTTAAACCGGTCATATTATTTGATACTCCTGGTAACAATTTTATGATTGAAGAAATTAATACATAATTAAATTTTATATATATATATATTTTTTTTAAAATTTAGTATTTAATAATTTTAAATAAAATATTAAAATATTATATATATTTATAAAATGTCTAGCTTTCTTGAAGTATTGAATCCCAACAAGAATTGGACTATTGGAAATGGGAAAAAAAACAGTAATTTAAATCCTGCAAAAACAGCTGTTTGGCAACAATACCCAGAATATTACTTAAAAGAACTTGATGTTGTTGATTGTTCCATTGCTAATGTATTAGATGTTTCTAATGCTGCTAATATTTTAGGAACATTAGATGTTACACGTGCTACAACTTTAAAAGATATTTTAAGCGTATTGAATGATGCTACTTTCAATACAAAAGTAGATATAAGTGGACAAACAACAATTACAAATACATTAAATGTTAGTGATGCTACTACATTAAACAATTCATTAAAAGTTGTTGATGCTACAACATTAGAAAACACATTAGTTGTATCGGCTGCTACAACATTAAATGATGTTTTATATGTTGAAAACAAAGCTACATTCAATAATGACATATCTGGAAATGGCAAATTAGATATTTTAAACAAAGCAACCTTAAATAATACTTTAGATGTTGTTGATGCCACTACATTACACAGCACATTAAATGTAATTAATGACACATCATTAAATTCAAAATTATTAGTTGGGGATGCTACTACTTTAAATTCTACTTTAAACGTTGTTGGTGATGCATCTTTAAACTCTAATTTAACAGTAGACTTAAATACTCACTTAAAAGGAACTTTAGAAGTTGAATTAGAAACTAATTTAAAAAATACTTTAGATGTTACAGGCGCTACTACATTAAACGAAACATTAAGTGTTCAAAATGCTACAACATTACTCAATACATTAGATGTATCTGGTGCTACAACATTAAAAAATACATTAAATGTAACATTAGCTACACAATTAGATGATACATTAACTGTTGACGGAGCTACTACATTAAAAAGTTTAGCAGTAATGGAAAATGATTTAAGTTTAAATGGTCATATGACTATTGGTGGTCACATTAAAGGTCCTGCTATTATGTATATTGATCCAAAAGCTCATGGTGATAATACAGGTAAAGTAATTATTGAAGGTGATCTTCAAGTAAATGGTATTCAAACAATTGTAAATTCATCACAAGTTGACATATCTGATACAAACTTGACATTAGCGTCTGCTTTAACAAACCCATCACAATTAGATGTTTTAGATGGTGCTGGTATTGATATATCAAATATTGCATCATTCAAATATTATAATAACTACAATAATGGAACTAGAACAAATGCTTGGGTTAGTGATGTTGGTTTACATGTTCAAGGTTTAACTGATCTTCATTCATTGAATGTTTTTGGTGCTACAACATTAGATCATACTTTAGATGTATCAGCTGCTACTACATTAAATTCGACATTAACTGTTGTTGATTCTGTTGATTTAAATGACACTTTAACAGTTGATTTGTCTGCCGTATTAAATGATACATTAAATGTAAAATCTAGCACAACATTAGAAGATACATTATATGTTCAAAATGCTACTACATTAGATAGCACATTATATGTTCAAGGTGTTACTACTGCTCAAAGTGATGTATCTTGCAACAGTACATTAAAAGTTTCTGATGCTACTACTTTATTCAATACTTTAAATGTTGTAAGTGATGTTTCATTAAATAGCACATTACAAGTTACTGGTGCTACAACATTACATGACATTTTACATGTAAGCAACAATACTGAATTAAGTGGTAATTTAACTGTTTTAGGAACTGATATCAAATTCTTAGGTGATGCTAACTGGGGTAAAAACGGTTATGTTTTAACATATGATTTAGCTCATGATGGCTTAATCTTAAAATCGGGTGGTTTAAATGCTATTGTTGAATCTGAAGCTATAAACAAAACTAGTGATGTAGCATCAATGCATTTCAATTCGCCCCATACATTATGGGAATATACAGCTGCTGGTGCTGCTGGAACAGGTGGAACATTAGGTGCTACTGTAACTGATACTTCTGAAAATTTAATGATTATGCAAAACAAATTAAATGGTTCGGGTGATAGAACACCTTGGATTCAAACACAATACATAGATTTATCAGGTGTTATGTCAAAACAAATTAATGTATTCAAAGAAACTAATGCAAAACAAATATCTGTAACATTCAAATTCAACTATTTATCTAGTGTTGGTTTTGATGAATTATTAGATATTCAAATATATAGAAAATTAATTGAATATGGTGATTCGATTAATAAAGTATCAGATGCTTCATTAGATCCATCTATGGCTCAATATATTTCTGGTTCGGAAGGTGTTTTAATTGTTGAAGATTTAAAATTAGGAACTGGTAATGCTTCTGGAGGTACAAAAGGTGTTTATTGTAATTCATTTGTAGATGTAATTGATACAGGAAGAACTGATTATTTATATGAATTCCAATATTATTTGAAATACAGAATTAGAAATTTATCAGTTCACAATATTGCTCAAGGTTTAGTTGATATCAATAATAGTAATACCAATTTTGTTTCATTACAATTATTATAAATAATTTTAATTTTTTAATTAATTAAAATAGAAATTATATTAATTTTAATTTCTTAATTAATTGTTAATACAAATTATATAAATTTTAATTTTTTAATTAATTATTAATACAAATTATATAAATTTTAATTTCTTAATTAAATATTAATACAAATTATAAATTATAAATTATATTAATTATAATTTATAATTTAAAACTTAAATTGTAAATTATAATTAATATGTCATATATACAATTTAACAAGACAACGGATAATTATTCTATTACGGCCGGTAGAATAATTAATCCATTTAATAAAGAATTAACACTTGAGTCGTATAATAATTTAAATTTTATAAGTAATAATATAAAATTTAACGGTCTAAATGGAAATACTGATTTAGATATTTCTGGTAATTTAAATATATATGGTATTATATATAATATAAATTTGACAAATATATTAAATAATTTTGATTTATCTTTAAATAATTTTAAAAATAATATTAACAAAAATTTTGATATTTATATTGAAGGTCCTTTTTATAATAGTAGTAATAAATATTATGAGAAAAATTTTTCTGGTTATAATATTCAAAATAATGATTATATTAGTATAATTAATAGTCCTTATAAAGATATTAGTTCTATACAACCTTTTCTTCTTACAAAATCTAATAATTTAAATTATAATTTATATCAAAAAAAATATATTTCAAAATTTGATATACATAATATTAGTGGTCATCTTATTATTGAAACTGTAAAAAATTTAAATCAACCTATAGATTTCGATCTTGAAATTATTGTATTTCCACAAGATAAAACATATATCAAATATTGGAATTATTATGATATTTCTAATCAAAATTATTATTATAATTTTTACAATACTAATATAATAAAATTAAAAACTTTTACTTTTCTTAATACATCTAGTTACCAATTTTTTGATTTTGATATTAATTTACATTCTATTATTCCTAAAAATCAAAAATTTATATGTATTTTAAAAAATAATTCAGGACATAACGTCAATTCTTTTAAAACTTATTTAGTTGACATTAATTGTTCTTTTTTTTATAATAATAATACTAATTATTTATCTTGTACATCTGATTATCAAACTTTTATTCAAAATAATTTAATTGATATATGTAACAATAATTTAATAAATATCGAAAATTATAATGAAAATTCTTTGATTTTAGCAAAACAAACTAATAATAATATACAATTATTTCTCAATATTTTAGATGATCTTTCTAATAATTCCGTTGTTGCAATGTATGATACCAATAATAACTATATTGATCATTTTTACTTAAATAATACTAAAACATCTAGTAATATTATTAATTTCGTTCAATATAGTAACGAACTTGTACAAATTAATTTTCCATTAAATATTAATAATGGTGATTATTATTTCTCCTTTTTCAGTGACTATAATAATAATATCAAATATACATGGAATAATAATATATCAAAATTATATTTTACACAAACCAATTCTTAATTTTATACTAATAATTATAATATATATTATATTATATATATTATATATATTATATTATATTATATTATATTATATATATTATATTATATTATATTATATATATTATATATATTATTATATCTATACATAAATATAAAATTAATGAAATAGCCGGATTGTCTGTTATATTGTTATATTATTATGTATTCTCTAAAAAAGAATTTAAATCTTCTTATTTAACATCTAAATTTTGGCTAGGTACATCCCCCGAAATTGTTAAAATTCTTATACCATTGCAAATACTTGCTGGTATTGGTGGCGTATTTTGGTACTTGAGTATGAAAAAAAATCCACCAAAAAAAGGATTGTTGAGTTATAACTTTTTAAATAATAAAATGTATGATATATTAGTTCTTTTATTTTTAATAGGTTCTATACTCTGGCCATTAAGCTTATTACAACCTAATTTAATTGAAAAAAAAACTCTTACTAAATCTTTATTATGTTGCCTCGGTCTTTTTATTGCTGCTTTTGCTGGTTTATTAGCACAAGCCGGAAGTTTTGAAGCTAACAACATTTCACCATTAGCATTATTAGGTATAACTTTATTAAATACTACTGTCATTTTGAATGATGGAATCGGATGGAGTGCTAGATTATTACATCAAACTTTATACAAAAATTAAAATTAAAAATTTTAATTATACATATATATATGATATCTATACAAAAGTATAAAATTAATGAAATCACTTTTTTACTTTTTATTTTGACTGCTTATTATGTTTTTAATAAAAAAGAAAACAAATCATCTTATATTACATCTAAATTTTGGTTAGGAATTTCTCCTGAAATTGTTAAAAAAATTTCAATAATACAAATTATTGGTTATATTGGCGGCCTATATTGGTATATTAATATTAAAAATAATCCACCTTATAACGGTATTTTAAATTATACTATTTTCAATAACAAAATATATGATATATTAGTCTTTTTATTTTTAATAGGATATATTCTTTGGACATTAAGTTTATTACAACCAAAATTAATTGAAAAAAAAACTTTAACCAAATCATTATTTAGTACTGTACCTGTATTTATTATTGCTATTATTACTATATTAGCTTTAATTGGAACATTTGAAGCTACTAATATATCATCATTTACCTTGTTTTGTATAATGTTATTAAATATTAATACTGTTTTAATTGATGCTATAGTTTGGAATTATATTTTATTGAAACAAACTTTTTACATAAATTAAACTTTATAAAAATTTATATAAAATATTGTATAATAGTATGATGGATCATTCTAATTACGCTAAAAATGCTAAAGATAAAGAAAACATATATAAAAACATATGCAAAGTTTATAATAAAAAGGAAAAGGATATATTACTTGCTTTGGGAAATGAAGAACTAAAAAAAATACTAAGAGTGGACATATTCAAGATAGATAAAGCAATGAATGATGGTGAACAAATTGTGAAAACTAAACTAAATAATTATCGCAACGGTACAAATCAAGATAATGAGGATTTAGATGATATAAATTTAGATGATATAAAGAATGAAGCGTATGAGTATGCGTGCTCGTGGACGTTATGGCAAGTAGATGATGCGGTTGAAGTATATATTGATATACCTAATGATTTTAGTCTAGTTCAATATATTAAGAAAAATCTGTATGACCTGATAAAATTGTCGATAAAAAAGACAATAGCAGAGATGGAGATGAATTGGGCGCATGAGGATATGGATGTGACCGAGGAGCTGGATAATATGATGACTGTACTCGCGCCGGCAAGTACGTTATATTCAATATCTCAGGCGGCGGAGAAAACGGCGGAGGAGGCTGCGGCGGTGGCGAGGGTTGAGACGGCGATGAATTCTCGTCTTGTTCCGTCGTATGAAGATTCTATGATATGGATAAATAAAATGAGAGCATCTGCGGCAGCGGCGAAGCAGGAGGCGGCGGCGCGGCGGGCGGCGGAGGCGGCGGCGGTGGCGAGGGTTGAGATGGCGATGAATTCTCGTCTTGCTCCGTCGTATGAAGATTCTATGAAATGGATAGAAAAAACTAAAGCTGATTTGTATCCATATTTAAATCCGTCGAATTCGTTGAATACAGGTGGCAGAAAAAAAATATATAAAACTCGCAAAGATAGAAAAATAAAAAAAAAAACTTACAAAAAAAATAAAAAATACAAATATAATAAAAGAAAACAAACTATTAAAAAAACTAAATTATAGTTTGTAATTTAGATAATAATATCTTTATATAAATATAAAAATTTGTACAAATAATAAATTCTATGTTTATAAAATTACAAAATTATAATATTATAAAATATTGTTTTATAATATAATGAGTAATATTCAACAAATTAGCATACGTCTTAAATCGTTTATAAGAGATTTACATGCCGTTAAGAAAAAAAGGAATATAGCGAAGGAAATATTTCAAAATTTAGAAAATATGCAAGAACTAGAATTTATTACAAATTTAGAAACCCAGTTTGAAGAGATTAATAATGGAAATCTGAATGTTGCGGCAACATTTCAAAATATGCTGGAGGAAAAAAATTCAGAAGTGTTAAAGGCAATGGAGGAATATTTTAATAAGGAAAGAGAAGTACAATCAATGTATAATACAATAAGAACTGTAACTTCTAATCTTCAAAAACTACAAGAAATTCAGCGTACAATGCCTGGCAAACCTGCTAACCTACTTGAATTTTCTAGTTATTCTCATCTTCTTGGGGGTAAAAAAAAAACAAAAAAAAGAAAAACATTAAAAAAAAAATTAAAAAAAAAATCTTACAAAAAAAATAAAAAATACAAATATAATAAAAGAAAACAAACCATAAAAAAAAACTAAATCTATTATCACATCAATTTAGTAATCAACTTATATATTTTTTTAAATGAACTTAAAATCATAATTATTAATATTATTAATTATTATGACCATAATAAATGATTATTTTGAATACACAAAAGAACATACAGCTTGTTATGGTGATAAAACATTAGTATTAATTCAAGTAGGTAGTTTTTTTGAATGTTATGCATTAGAAAATGAAGATGGAACATATTATGGTAGTTGTATCAAAGAGTTTGCAAATATCAATGATATGATTATTGCTAAAAAAAATGTATGTGTAGGAAACAGAAATGTAGTAATGGCAGGATTTGGATTACATGTTTTAGATAAATATTTAAAAAAAATGCTAGAACATAATTATACTGTAGTTGTTTATGTACAAGATAATCAAGCTAAAAATACAACTAGAAGTTTAGATTGTATATATTCACCAGGAACTTATTTTAATAGTAATGAAAGTGATTCAAATAAATTAAGCAATAATATATGTTCAATTTGGTTAGAAATATGTAATAACAAAATGTATTCAGATCCTAAAATAATTATTGGAATAAGTATTATTGATATTTTAACTGGAAAATTAATTAATTATCAATATGATTATTTGTACATAAACAGTCCTAGTGTTTATGATGAATTAGAAAAATATATGAGTATTTATAATCCATGTGAAATATTATTTGTTACCAATAATAATGAAAAAAATTATATCAATAATTTGATCAATTATAGTAATATAAAATGTAAAAAGTATCATGAGATTGTATTAAATGAATCTGTACAAAACTCAAATAAAGAACTTGAAAAAATAGCTTATAAATGTGAAAAACAAAATTTTCAAGAACATATTATTGATAGAATATATGGAACTGGATCATTCAAAGAAAAACAAGAATTTTATCAACATAACATATCAACTCAATCATTGTGTTTTTTGTTTGATTTTGTTGAAAAACATAATCCTAATCTTATTAAAAACATAGATTATCCAATATTTGAAAATTTAAGTGAAAAACTTATTTTAGCTAATCATTCATTGAATCAATTGAATATCATCAATAATAACGATGATTATGGAAAATTATCTAGTGTACAAAATTTTTTAAATAACTGTATAACAAATACTGGAAAACGCCAATTTAATTATGATTTATTACATCCTATATGTAACATTGAAACATTACAAGAATCTTATAATATTATTGAAAGCATGTGTAAAACTAAAATATATAATGATATTAGAAATCAATTACATAATGTTAAAGATATTGAAAAAATAAAACGCAAATTGGAACTAAAAAAAATACATCCTAATGATTTTGTACATTTGTACAATACACTAGAAATTGTCAAAAATTTATACAAATTCTTAAAAAAAAATGAAAAAAAAAATAAATTATTAATAAATTATATTTATACTAATATTTGTAATGATATTGATTCATTATGTACAAAAATACAAACTTTTATTCAAGAAAAATTTATTATTGAAAAATGTTCAAACTGTTTTATTGACAAATTAAATAATTATGAAATAGATAATCTTAATTTTTTAAATACTAAAAATAATGAAACTTTGTACAACTGTTATAAAAATTGTATTGATTCAAGACAACAATTAGATTGTATTAGAAAATTCTTAAGTAATTTGTTATTTGAAAAAGAAAATCCTAAAAAAACTAATGAAAATAAAAATTCTGATAATTATATCAAAATACATGAAACTAGTAAAAATGATATTATGCTATTAATCACTAATAGACGTGCACAGATGTTAAAAGAAATATTAAAAAATTATGATGATGATCACACCATTTATTATATATCTAATTATACTAATAAAAAAGAATTTTTAAATTTCAATATTTTCAATATAGTGTACAAAGAACATGGTAATAATAAAACTAATTTACTTTTAACTTCACCACAAATATCTCAAATAACTAGTAATATACATAATGCAAAAGATATATTGATATCTAATATCTGTTCTAATTATAATGAAATAATTAATGATTTTATTATTTTTACTAATGAAAACAAATTAAATACAATTAATAAATTTATTAGTAATATTGATGTTTTTCATGTTAAAGCATATAATTGTACAAAATACAATTATACTAAACCCATAATTAAAAATAATAATAATAATAAATCATATTTTGAATTCAAAAAAATGAGACATATTCTAATTGAACATATTAATAATAATGAACTTTATGTTAGTAATGATTTAGAATTAGGTTCTAATATAAATGGACTTTTATTGTATGGAACCAATGCTGTTGGTAAAACATCTTTTATTAAATCTGTCGGTATTTCTATAATATTAGCACAAGCCGGTATGTATGTTCCATGTGAAGAATTTATTTTTTATCCATATAATTATTTATTTACTAGAATTTTAGGTAATGATAATATATTTAAAGGATTATCTACATTTGCTGTTGAAATGTGTGAATTACGCACTATTTTGAAATACTCTACTGAAAATAGTATCATATTAGGTGATGAATTGTGCAGTGGTACTGAATCTACTTCTGCTTTAAGTATTTTTGTTGCTAGTTTAGAACAATTGTACAAATATAATAGCACTTTCTTATTTGCTACTCATTTCCATGAAATATTAAATTACCAAGAAATCAAAAATCTAACTAAAATGAAAATTATGCATATGACTGTTATGTATGATCCTGCTAATAATAAATTGTTATATGATAGAAAATTAATTGATGGTCCTGGTGATGCTATGTATGGTTTAGAAGTTTGCAAAAGTTTAAATTTACCTGATGAATTTATTGAACGATCATATGAAATAAGAAATAAATATTATTTTGTTGAAAATAAAAAAACTAAATACAATTCTAAAAAATTTAAAGATTTATGTGAAATATGTAAATTAAATAAAGGTGAAGAAATACATCATTTACAATTTCAAAAAAATGCTAATAGTAATGGTATTATTAATAATGAATTTTTTAAAAATCATAAAGCTAATTTAATTAATATATGTAGTGATTGTCATGACAAAATACATTCTAATAATATTCAATTAAAAAAAATTAAAACTTCTGACGGTTATCAATTTTTAGAATTATAAATTACATAAAATAACCATATTCTCCCTTGAAATTATAATCATATACAAACATTATAATAAAAATCATAAACATAAATATTATGTATTGTTTACAGTGCACTAAATAAATTGACCAAAACAATATTAATACAATTACTATTGAAGAATATATAAACATATCATTGTTTTTTATCGGCGTTACTATTACATACAATTTATATACATCTTCTAAAATATCATATTCATACAACGTTTTAAATGTTATTTTTATATTATTATTTTTATCATAATAATATTTAGGTGTAATTTTGTAATTTTCATGAACTACAAATTCAAATGGAAAATATTTTTTATTTGATAAAGGAAACTCATTATTTGGACAATATTTTTCAAAT
>Ga0213864_10001286_pt1 | contig 11386 bp, 18 predicted proteins | sample PICome_5_FD_160078 | JGI IMG/M metagenome (GOLD analysis project Ga0213864, IMG submission 160078) | Coastal seawater microbial communities near Pivers Island, North Carolina, United States - PICO247 | ecosystem: Environmental > Aquatic > Marine > Coastal | place: USA: North Carolina... | reverse complement strand
ATACAATGCCCAGTTCACTTGTTTTTTACCTGAAGACTCATACTTAGAAGATAAACTAACATTCTTAAATGGTCTATTATTTGATTTTAAATAAAGAATTTCTAGTTCTGCTTTTTCTATGATACGATTTAGTTTGCGCCGCTGTGCGATTGCTGCGACTGCTTCTTTACTTGTTGCTGGCATAATATCTTATTGTTGAGGTGTTGAGCAGTTGTAGTTGATTTCCTGTAAATGTTTTCTATTAACTTTTTTTCCTTTAGTATTAACTGTTTGACGGCAGAAGTGCCTGTAAGCTTCTAGCCATTCTTCATGTGCGCCTATTCTATCTTCGTCACTGATGACAGGTTTCCTGAACCCGCAGTTACTTGTGGCGTAATCTACAAAGACATTTTTATAATATAAAGAGTCTGAGCTTAGGCGAGCTTTTTTAACATTCGCTATTTCTACATCGGCAATACTAATCCAAGAAACTTTGTTCTCATGCTTCTTACCTGCAGACCTGAAGTCTATTTTCTTCTTCTTTTTTGCCATACGCATGCCAGTATGCCCTGACCAAAACAAAGGTCAACAAGAAAAGTGAAAAAATTTGTCAAAAAAAATCGTTGACACTCTCCGGGTGTGGCAATACAGTGATTACGTATGATTAAATACGAAGGTAATAAAACACTAGTGCCAACCAAGCTCAGCAACCTTATTGAGGTATTCTCTAAATACCCTGATGTTGAGATCGTGGTGAGTCGCAAATGGGCTGATAAGTGGAACACCGCTTTCAGCTTGACTCAACCAAGTCAGTCGTTGGAGGTAGCCATTGAAAAGGTGGAGACCAAGACGAACGAACCAGCCGCAACTGAGGAACCTATTCCTTATAAAACTATAAACTAATATGTCATTCGACCATTTGGTAGGACAAGAAAAAATTAAGAAAAAACTCAACTATTATTTAAGAGTTTTTAATGCTAAAAATACTTGCCCTTTTCTACTGTTCAATGGTCAGAAGGGTATCGGGAAGACAGAGTTCGCTCGCACTTTCACACGCCAGCTCAAAAACAGAAATGGTAGTAAAAGAAACGCGATAGAACTTAACTGCGGTAGTATTAAGAATGTAGAGAACTTCTTTACTCAAATCTTTATACCAATCATTATGGATAACGAGGTAACTGTGTTTCTAGACGAAGCGCACGAACTACCTCAGGATTTGACGAATGCTTTTCTAACTATTTTTAATACAGAAAAATCAAACCAACGCGAGTTCCAGTTTAGGGAGAACGTGTTCCCGTTTGATTTTACCAAGCAGACCTTCCTGTTCGCCACCACGGAGTCGGATAAGTTGTTCCCACCGTTCAAAGATCGACTGACGACTATCGACTTCGAGGAGTATGCAACTCAGGATCTCGCAAAGATCATATCAAACTTTTGTAAAGGCACTCAGCTAGACGCAGAGTGCTTGGACAAACTGGCATCCACTACCCGTGGCAATGCTCGCTCAGCTATCAAGTTGGCTAGAGAGTTAATGAACTTCTGCGATGCGGAGAATGTTAAAACATTTACTACAAAACATTATAATGACTTTGTAGATGTGTTGGGCATCAATCCGCTGGGGATCTCTGAGACAGAGAAGAACATCCTTGACATTCTTAAAGAACACGGTAACTGCTCATTGCAGGAACTGAGTGCTAAGACGGGGTTGAGTCGCACGGCTCTACAACGTGATCACGAAGTCTACCTTCTCAAGAAAGGGTTGATGAAGATCGATGTCAAGCGAATAATTACTCCTGTGGGCAAAGCTGTTTTACGCAACAGCATCTAAGCAGATCGGGGGGGTTAACGCTCCCCCGATTTTTTTTGATTTTTTTTCTTGCACTTTTTGAGAATTTTGGCAGACTATAAGTAATGAGATTCTCATTGACTGAAGCTCTAATCATCGCTGTGATCTATCTCTGGATCATGGCTCACAAAAAACCAAACTAATACTATGGGACTAGATCAATTCGCAAAAAAAGTTAAAAGGAAATACAATTCCGAAACCCTTACAGAAACAATCGTCAAGACTGAAATAGCCTACTGGCGCAAACATAATGCTCTTGAGGGTTATATGTCTGACCTTTACCGCACCAAGACTGGAGACGAAGGAGTGTTTAATTGCAAGACTCTGATTCTTGACTCTGACGACTTGGATAATTTGGAGAAGGCAGTCATAAATAATGACTTGCCCGAAACTGACGGTTTCTTTTTTGGTGATTGCAGCAAACACGACGAGGAATGCAAGCAGGTGGATCTTGAGTTCATAGCAGAGGCAAGAAAAGGTCTTAACGAGGGTTACGAAATAGAATATACATCTTGGTGGTAAGATTATGAGCAACAAAACAGTTACTATTGAAAACATTGATGCAAAATTACTATTTGAACAGAAATGTGATTTGTTGGATCTTATTGGGTTTCTTGAATCACTCTACGAAAACTATCCTAATTACGCTTTTCCTAAAAAAAAGATTAAAAGTCTCGAAGGTATCATTAACATGTTTGATGATATCAGCGACAAAATAGAAGAAGATTAATATGAAAGAAAAAAAATTGACAACTTTTACATACTCTGATTTAAACAAACAAGATTTGATTGATGAAATTGCGTGGCGAGCATTGATGGCGCAACCACTCGATGTCTACATGGAATGGTTAGATGGTGAAGTTTGTAATATTGAAGAGCTAATTGATTTGTTTGATTTTTTAAACAATAAATTAAATCGCAGAACTAGCAAAGACATGGCAGACATGTATAGAGATGACTTCATGGAAAACCTTAAAATAGATAAATTAATATGAATAAATTAATATACGATACTAGTAGCTACGGGCAGAAAGTTATATTCTCTACTGCTCAAGAGTTAGAGTCATGGTTAGCTAAACAACCGAGAGGAATGCTGCTTGCTGTTGGTAAACATTCTTCCATAGTTTACGCTGTAGAAGTTCCATCTGAAGGGGAGCATCTTTGGAGGTTGACTACAACCAACGAAAGTTTTTATATGAAATTTAGCGAATTAGTCGATGAATATAAGTATAGCCTTTATTATATTGACGACCATCAAATGATTGGTTTAATAGAAGCATGTGAGAATTAATATTATGAAAAAATTTAACTTCGTAGAACAGTTGCCTACTTATCTGTCTGATAAGTATGAAAAACAATATTTCTTAATTTTTAGTATTATAGTTGCGGGACGTAATGCTAAGATGGCAACAGAGAAAACGTGGGAGTTGCTGAAGTGGGTGTTGCCCGACGAAACACCGTTTCAATACCTCCAAGGTCAATCATTAATTTGTTTACTACAAAAAGCTAAAATAGGACAATATAATAGAATAAAACGAGCAATACAAGATGCTATTGAATTAGATGTTGAGACATGTACATTGCAGCAACTAGAAAGTTGCCACGGTATTGGCCCCAAGACATCGCGTTTCTTTATTTTAAATACTCGCAAGAACGCTCAGTGTGCTGTGCTGGACACCCACATCCTCAAGTGGTTAGATAAACAAATCGGGTGGTACACAGATATTCCTAAAACCACACCTTCTGCCACCAAGTATCTTAAACTAGAACAACACGCTATAAGATTAATGAATAAACAATACCCTAATATGTCATTAGCTCAAGCAGATTTTGAAATATGGAAATCATATAGTATAAAGTAAAACTGAATTACTAAAGACTAAATATTAAATAAGCCTCGCTATGCGGGGCTTTATTTTTGAACGAAATATCTCTTAATATAAAAAGTGTGCAATTGTGAACGAAATATTATATAATATTAACCGCGATATCATAACCCGTTGAGCCGCAATAGTTTATATAAACTCTAATTCTGCGTAAACCGTTGACTATCAAGTACTTGCAAAGAGTGGGCCGCCGTAAACCCCTTATAATCAACAACTTACATTTAGATCGTAAAATCGGCACCTTGTCAACAAAAAAAACGCTGTCAAGCAAAAAAAAATCCCTCCCCGAAGGGAGGGACTGTGAGGCCTTGACTTAGGCCAGCAATTCCGCTAGTGGCTTCTGAGCCCGAAGGCCATCAGACAGATCCTTGAAGAATGGAGCCACGCGACCTTGAAGGCGATGGGCGTTTTCAATCTTGCCCTGATCACGCTCGACGGTATGTGTCAAGTGTTCAGTGGTCGCATTGAAGACATCCCATAGAGTGAACTCGGATTTCTTGACACGGGACTCATCAAACTGCGACTGCCAGAACCGATCCCGAACACCATCGAAGTGGTTGTTCTTACGTTGCTTGTCGGGGTTACCCAAAGGCAGCTTTTGAATGATGGATTCAAGCTGTTGCTTGGTGATCACCTGAGAATCCATGACGCGATAAACATCTAGATCATCAGAGTAATTCGCCCACAGTTGGTCGAACTGGTTTTTGATGGTATGGTTTTGGATATCATCATCAGGGAAGTTGCCCTTGGTATGCTTCTTACTAAAGCTCACAGAGTCAGTGAAGCCGATCATCCCATTCGAGCAGACAAAGCGATATGCCCCCATGCGAACCCACTCACGGCTTTTGCCATTCATGGAGTTCCAAGCGTCAAGGCAGTATCCCAACTTGTCACCAGATCCCACTTCATCCTGAGAAGGAAGGAAGTAGCGAGCGCGAAGGGTGCCACCGTTAGGCTCGACAAAGAACTCTCGACATGGAGTTTCCTTGCGAGCATCAGTTCCAAGATCAGGAGCCCAAGCCAAGTTCCTGTAACCTTTATCTGCGAGGTTGGATTCGATGCGGTTGATGAAGTCCTCATGTTTGAGGAGACCATAGCGACTGGAACCCCAGAACAGGTTTTCTCCAGTTAGCTTGTTATAAACTTCCCACTGATCAGAGGTCGTTTCACTGCCATCCTTGCGGATGATGGTTGCGCCAGTTTCAACCCCGACAGGGAAGAATGCTTTGGTGGCGAGGGCGGATTCATTCTTGATATGGTTCAAACGCATAATGGTGTCTTTCTATTTTGATTGTTAGTATTGATTAACCTTACGACTCAAGATTAGTAGCAAAACCGAAAATCGTCAATAAAAAAAGTTCGTCCAAAAAAACTTTTTTCATGTCAAGCAAAAAAATCGCAACCAACTTGGCATGCTGCATGCTTACGGTTTGCTGTGTAAGTCGTTGAATATCAACACTTTGCGCGGAGGGACGAAGTAGCTCGGCCTAAGGTCTTGGCGCTGAACAGTTTATATAAAAAAACCCCCTCCTTTCGGAGGGGGTCAACCAGTTATGACACAAACAAGCAAGCTTTGTTTCAACGGGAGAACAATCATCCCTGTTGCAGAATCTCTCTGCACACCATGCGCTTACCACACTTGATGACTTTGTTTCATGAGGGACACAAAACGGGCAAAACAACCCTTGTTGCAGGATCTCCCTGCACACCATACGTCATCATCTCACTAACGATACAACTATAACATACTAGGAGGAAATGTCAACAGTGGAAGCAGCTTCATCTCCAGTTTCTGCCTTTTCTGTCCACTTGTCAATAGCCACTTTGGCATCTTCTAAAGAATCATATTGTTGGCAACAGTCCATGTCAATGTAGAATTTACCTTTGGTGTGCGTAGGTTTACCAGAGTCTTCACGCCCACCTGATTCGGAACATTGGTAGATGCAGAATGCGCCGTATTCTATGTAGTCTTCAAACTCTGGCATATCCCATTCTTCAACAGTTTGCCACCAACCATTTCTAACATTAACAATTTGGCCAAACCCTTGCTCTTCCTCCCAAAACAAGTTGAAGGTAGCATCAGGAAACTTCTGGCTCACCCTGTCTAACCACTTTAAAGGCGGTGCCCAAGCAGTTTGGAATATTAACTTATTATCTCCATCCTCAAACAGTTTATCAAGGTCGGGACAACATTTAGTGCCCCAGTTCTTGACCGCCCAATCATACCAGTCAGTTGCACCGTAGGTTTCAGAGAAACGCTTTTCGTCGGCTTCCGTCGGAGGTATTTCATGATTTTGATTGTCGAGCTTAAGGTTGTGCTCCTTAATCTCCTTAGCTTGCTGTTCCTTTGTGACAAGAGAACCAGCCCAATAAGCCCTAAGTTCTTTTGGCATAGGGACATGAATATTGAAGTCTAAATGACCGCTGCTTTTGAGAAGTTTCTTTAGAACTTCTGTTGGTCCTGAGAGTGTATTGTTAACCCAATTTGGCATGATGTTCCTTTAGTTAGATGTGAAGCTCTCATAGCTGCGAACTATTGATTCGCCATCCACTATTTCAGGTTCGACTGAGTAAGTCAAGCCGTTTGCTTCCATGGCTCTGTGGAAGATTGTCCAATCGCAGTCTTCTTCCAAGAAGGCATAACCACCAGCTTTGTAAGAAAAGACTGAGATTTTGTCAGCGATGTTTAATCTGCGGATTAGCTTCATGGGCACTTGCAGCCACCCATGAGCAACGTCGTGTTTAGAATGTAGTTTTATCATAGTAAGTTTTCCTTTACGTATTCATCTTGGCAAGATTCGCAGGTCCAGTCAAGAGCATAATACGCATCGTGTTCATTGAATTGTTTTGTAGTAATTATTTCATTGCTGCCGCACTCACGGCATTCAAGTTCAATCTGGAACTCATGACTCATGAAACTAATATAGGTATTTTGAAAATTAATGCAACAAAAAAATGAATTCAATACTAAAAAATATTTTGCCAAATATGAATAATATGCTTGACACAATCTGGAATTTTGGATAAAGGGGGATTTTGCGTAAGTGCTTGTGCGCCAAGGGTTTACGCGGGGTGGGCAGCTGCAAGTCTTTGAGCTGCAAAGGTTTACGGATTAAAATAATTTTATTTTTTTATTGACAAAAAACCCCTCCCGAAGGAGGGGCTTGCTAGTACTATAACCTCTAGATTTACCCAGCAAAATCATGGACAGCAGTAAAGAGGCTCGACCACTTTTCTCTTTCGTAGATTACTCGACGGGTGCTGCTGAATTTATTTAGTGCGGTTTCACGCCAAGCATTAATTCCTTTTCCAGTATGACGAACAATTTGTCCCGTAGGCATACAAAATTGTCCTTTCTTAAAAGCTTTTATTAGTCGTTTTTTATCATACTGATATTCGATTTTCTTTAAGAATCGAAGCATACCTTCCCAAGCTCTTTTTTGTGGCTTGGAATATGTGAACCCATCAGTTCCAAACACATTGAATAGTATGTCGGCGGCATCTTTGAATACCCTGCGCGATACATCATTGACATCTTCGCTGTTTTCTGCAGCAATATCTTGTAAAATATTCAAACCTTCATGCTTGACATACTTTTCAAAAATTTTATGTACAGCAGAAACATGATTACCGAAGTTCATATTGGAACGATTTTTCTTCTTTTGAGGGGTATAGCCTTTACTCTTGAACAGATCGTATACGAATTTTACATTGTCACTGTCTTTTTTAGCACGTTCATCTGCTACACAAGCCAAACGATACATTTTAGCCCAAAACTCACCATCTACGTTTAGAGACTTAACAGTTTTGGAGTTATTAGCTATCAAGAAGTTGTCAACAGGAGCAAACGAATTGGTAACAATGCAACAAATTTCATCACCGATGTAAGAAAATGCACTAGCCCTATGCTGACCATCCACAATTTGATAGTAATACTTGCCTTTATGTTCAATCTCTGCGACATTGATGTATCCTAAATCATTATGCCAAGAGTCTTTAATCATATTAACTCTAAGGCGATCAATATCTCGCTGATATAAACCTATAGCAAGATTTTTCAATGGAATCGTTGCGATTTTTAGCCAACCTGCTTTTGTTTTTGCGATTGGTTTGTCTAAAGGTTCTCCAAGGAAACCATACTCAGACATTGCAATGTGATCTTTTTTAGGGTTGAATTTGAATTTTGTATTCATTTTATTATTCTTTCTTTTGAGGTTATAGTTTCGCTGCCCTCATTGACAACACTTATAAGATAACCCAAATCGATTTATATGCAAGTATTTTTTTGAGAAAAAATAAAAAAAAGTTATGGCACGGTCTTTGCTGTGCGTTTTGATATAAAGCGTTGATAATCAAGGGTTTACGCGGGGTGGGCCGCTGTAAGTCGTTGATTTGCAGGGTGTTACGCGGAAGAGTTAATTTGAAAAGTTTGTCAACAAAAAAAAGGGGAGGGAGCCGAAGCTCCCTCCTTGAGGTAGGCCATGGACTGGCTCCATGACCTCGATGTCCTGAAGCGGCTAAAGACAAAACTAGAAACCGAACTTAGCCGTATGAGACCCACAATGGAATACGCCGCATGCGTATGTTACAGGTAAAACAATAAACGTATTAAGGAGGAAAGTCAACTACAATTTGTAAAAAATGTGGCGTCCAATTTTGGCAACAGGCTTTTCGCCTTTGGCCCAATACGGTGCTTTGATATAATCTGCATAGTAGTGGTTAGCGTTTCCGATCTTGGCGCGATCAATGCGGTGCATGTTCTTGGCGAGATAGATTGCCATCTTTGCTTGTGGCACATTCAACAGATGATCAAGGTCTGAGATCTTCTTACCATTCCAACAGGAGAACTGCCATTTAGCTAGGCAGACTTTTTGCCATGTCTGCTTGCGGTCGATTGCACGTTGGGCGATGACGGCTGCAACGGCTCCCATTCCTTTGTCACCTTCACCCCGTGCCTCTGCAAGGATCGTAATGGCGACCACTTTTTGTTCTTTAGTAAGTTCAGACTGTGCGACCAGTGCCGCGATTGATTGTGATATAAGTAGGACATACAGTGCGATTGTTTTCATACGTATAAGATAACAGATTTTGAGTTAGTGTCAACTAATTTTGTAGAAGATTTTTAAAAATTTTCTTCATATTGTCTGATCCAAGAGAATAATCTTCTGTTTCAGGTGTTTCAGGTGTTTTAGTTGTAAATCTTTGAACCACAGGCATTTGCAGCGGGGTAGCTGCTGTGACCTGCCCTTTCTTGATGCACCTTTTAACGAGTTCCGTGTATTGTTTCTGGTTCATGTTTTCTTAAGAATTTTCCGATTTCTTGGCCGAGTTTCTCATCAGCAGTATCATTGTAACATCTTTGCAACAATGCGCAAGCTTTTTTAAAAGTTGATTCATCTTCCATTTGGAAAGCACGGCGGCAAGATACTATTTCACTGATTGCCTCTTCATCCCAAGCTCCATTGAAGAATCGAGCTTGATATCTGATAAGCTGTGCCACTTGTTCAACTGTGCATTCGACAGGCTTAAAACCTTTCAATCCAAATCCGTCAAATTCATCTGTGGGTAGGTCTCCAAGTTCAACCTCTGATTTAGCCAGTGCAATGGCTTTCTGCATTTGTTTTAAGTTCATATCAGTCCCATTTAAATGGTGGTAAGTTTTCGGGGCGTTTGTAGTCTTTTGCTAGGTGTGCTTTGCGAGCTTCGTCTTTGGCCTTGATTTCCTTGACGATCTCACGTTGGACTTTGATCTGATGATCTTTGATTGGGTCGATGTGCTCAAAACTCATACTTATAAGATAGTATAAATTAGAATTTGTGCAAGAAAAATTTTCAATTATTTTACGTATTCTTTTTCGTATGCTGCCCAAACTTCTTGGTGCTTTGGGCTGAAGGTGGCAGCACATCGAAATTTGTTGATCATATCAAAGCCATATCGCACCGCTTCGATGGAGCCATTCTCAAAATACCAGTTGAAGTTCTTGAGCTTGTTGGTGAAGGTTTCGAGATCTTGCATTGCTATGAATTCCTTGTTCATGCTTATAAGATAGTATCAAAAATCATTTTATGCAAGAAAAATTTTCATTTTTTTTTCATTTTAAAGTTGGCACGGTTCTTGTATTGGTTGCCGCGTAAAGTGTTGAATATCAAGGGGTTACGAGGAGTGGGCCGCCGTAAGTGCCTCATTATCAGCGACTTATGGAGATTGGTTATTTCAGGAAATTTGTCAAGACTTTTCGCAAACTTTTTTTTATTTTTTTATTCAAATTTTTTGTTGACGGGGAGCGGGGAGTTGCTATGCTTGATTCGATATGAAAACACAAACCATTCTAGGCGTTGACACCAATCCAAAAACAGTCAAAGGAAACAAGTTAGGCATCACGACGGGCATTGTTTATCTTGCACCAAGTGACGAGTCAGGCGTTGCCAACACATGCCCGAATGCATCCAAAGGTTGTCGCGCTGCTTGTTTGTATACCGCTGGCCGTGGTGGGATGAGCAATGTTCAACAAGCAAGAGTCAACAAAACAAAAAACTTTTTTAGTAACAAGTCACAATGGATTGCTCAACTGAGGCAAGAGATAAAGAAAGAAACAAAGAAAGCAAGTAAAAAGTTCAATCAGTTTGTGGTCCGTCTCAATGGCACCAGTGACATTGCATGGGAAGAGACTGGCATCATAGACGCAGAGAAGGAAACACAGTTTTACGATTACACAAAGAGCGTTAAACGCATGATCAAGTTTTTGGATGGTGGCATGCCTTCCAACTACCATTTGACATTCTCAAGAGCAGAAAACAACGATGAATTTTGCGATATTGTCTTGCGTAAAGGTGGCAATGTTGCAATGGTCTTCAAGGATCATGCAAAAGTTGTTGAACAAGGAGAATATACTTTTCAAGGTAAAACTTACAAGGTAATCAATGGAGATGACAATGATCTTCGCTTCAAAGATCCTAAGAATTGTATTGTTGCATTGAAGGCCAAAGGAAAAGCAAGAAAAGATTCATCTGGTTTTGTTGTTGACAACATCAAGCAAGAGGTATCACATGCGCAAGCTTGAAACCCTTATCATCGCGATTGTTTGGCTGTGGATCATGATGCACAAAAAAAGTTAAAATAATTCTTGCAAAGTTTTCAGAAAAAGTGCATATTATTACCAATGAAAGTCAACGAGGAAACAATCAAGAAAGTGCTGGCCAAAACCAAAGCGAAATGGGCAAAGCGATACACCAAGAAATTTTTACTATCAGAAGAAGCCAAACAATATTCATGAAAAAAATCATTGCACAAATCAAAAAAATCATACAGAATAACATCATGAACACAACATCAGCATTCGACAACATCATCGCCACCAGAGACATCAAACCCGGAATGGTTATCTGCTTCCGCTACAGTCGCACAGGTTACGAGCAGGACGCAGAGCAATACACCGTCAGCGTGAATGAGGTTCGCCCTGACAATATCTTCGGCCAGAAGTATGTTAACGGCAGCGATTGCCGATACAGCAAAGGCGGTGGTCGCCAATTCAACTTCGACAAGTTCTTTGGCAATATCGAGGTCATGCCAGAGCGCAGATGTCTCACCCACTGAACCTCCTTCTGGGGTAGGGCGCAAGCCCTACCCTATTTCTCAAAATTTTTAGCTTTACTTTTCGTAATAAGCGGCAGGGGG
>Ga0213864_10001285_pt1 | contig 11388 bp, 6 predicted proteins | sample PICome_5_FD_160078 | JGI IMG/M metagenome (GOLD analysis project Ga0213864, IMG submission 160078) | Coastal seawater microbial communities near Pivers Island, North Carolina, United States - PICO247 | ecosystem: Environmental > Aquatic > Marine > Coastal | place: USA: North Carolina | collected... | reverse complement strand
CACGATCTTCAATTTGATCCTCATCCACGTTGATTTCGATGACAGGATCACCCAATCTGCGTAAACAGTAATCAATCAAACCTTGTCTTGAGCTAGGATTTGCCATATTTTATTCCTATTTTAACAGTATTTATATTAGTTCAAAAGAGTGCCTGAAGCGTTATAAACATCAATACGATAGTAAGTACCCTGTTGACCGTCAAGGGTGTCTGCATCAACATTCAAATTATCTACAAAGGTTTTATTAACACGGTCATCTATTGCACTGTCTGCACGTGTAGTCGTATAATATAAGCTTGTCCCTTCACTTAAGTCTGTTGTTGAGAAATTTACAAGACCAATACGTGCATTATAAGAACCCCCATCAGCAGTTCCAATATTTAATGTTGCATTGGCAGAGTCAAATGTGAAACTAGACACCCCCGCAACTGATACAGTACCCGCTGAGTCCAATTGACCTTGAGCGTTAACAGTAAACACAGGAACCTGAGAGGCAGAACCATAAGTTGCAGCAGTAACACCTGTAGCCGCAATATTAATTTTACCTGATGCACTATCAAAATCAATTCCTGTACCATCTTGTAAAGAACTTCTTACTTCAGTTTTAGATGGTCCTGTATATTCAACAGAACCTGTACCTTGAACGTAAGACAGTGAACCAAACCCACCATTATCTTGAACACTAAATGCTGCCCTTGCCCTTGCTTGTGTAAAGTACTGATTAGTAGAACCTTCACTTAGGTTGTCTGTGTTGAATGGATCAAGTGTAATAGAGTCGCTAAAGTTTTCAATAGCAGTTTGGACAGTTAAAAGACCTGTTGATGTGTTATATGAAACACCTGATACTCCTGATACAGATGCAGTTCCTACACTATCAACGAAACCATTAGCGTCAACAGTAATCACAGGGATCGCAGTAGCAGAACCATATGTTCCTGCCACAACCGTTGTGACAGCACTACGATTAACATCACCTGTCATAGTACCTGCAATGGTAAAGTTACCTGAACCATCTTTGGAAATCACAGTTCCACTTGTGGGTAATGTTAGAGATGTTGTGCCTGTAGTTGTTAATGTTGTTGAATGTGCACCACTTGTAGTAAGAGATCCCGCAAGAGTTAGATCCCCTGTAAGACTAATGCTTCTATTAGCATTATTCACATCAAGTGTTAATGTTCTATCGGCAGTTAAAACAGGACTTACGTTATTCGATCTAATACGAGTTTCGTATGTTGTAGTAGTAACATCTCTTAGACCAAAAGTACTAATATTTGTAATTGATCCAGGCCCCGTAATTGTTGGCCCCGTAATTGTTGGAGATGTTAGTGTTTTGTTTGTAAGAGTTTGAGTTGAATTTAATCCAACAAAATCATCGCCACTTAATGCTGCATTAAATTGACCTAAAGTACCCGTCAAGGTATTATTTGTCAAATTGATTGTTTTATTAAGAATTGTTTGTGTACCTGTTCTATGCACTAGATGGTTACTATCCATTGTAATAGTAGCATCTAGTGCATGAGCTGGAGATGTTATATTAAATTCAGGACCAACCGATAATGTTTTAATATAATCACCGCTTGTTCCTGAATCTAGTTTTATGGTTTCACTTTGTACAATAGCTCTAACACCTGCAGAATCAACTGCAGTTTCTCTTAAAGAAGTACTGAGAAAATCACTGAGTTTTTGTACCATTTATTGCTTTCCTATGCTTGTGCTTCCTGCCATCTCAAGAAGACAGAAGCTCTTGTTGAACCAAAAACCATTCTGATATTAATAGCAAGAACATCAGGACCATCAGGATATTGATAGTCGCCACCCAAAGGAGCACCTGACATTTCTTTTAGTTTTGATAGATCAGATCTTGTAACTTCAGAACCTGAGTTGGATGACGCACCTGTGAATGAGAAAATTTGTTCACCAGGTAATGCGTAGCTACCAGTAGACCACGTTACATCCCCACCAGATGCAATTTGAGCAAATGATGGTTGACCACCTTCATTAACACCATTCAAGTTTTTCCAACCTGCATCTGAGAAGTTCCTTGGATTGATAATACCTTCAACACGAATCTCGCCAACACTTGAGAAGAATCCACCTGAACGACCCACACTAATCATAATCTCATCCAAAAGCATTTGTGATCTATTTAAAAGATCTTTTGCACCAAGTCTACCAACTGACGAGTTAGATACCGAAGGCGCAAGTCTAATAACAAATGCAGTTTGTGGAGTTGTACTTACAGCAACATCTTGTTCAGAATATGTAAATAGATATCCACGGTCTCTTTCAAAACCACCATCCATAATCAACGAGCTACCCCAGTGAGATAGTGTTGGTGAACAGGTGTTCGAAATCTCAATAATACCTGTGTTACTACTATGCGGAACCTTTCCGCCAGCAGACAAAGTATTCAGAGTACCTTGCAAAAACTGTTGGAATGTAGCTTCTCTTGTTACACCCGTAAAGTTACCAGGACCATCAGTAACACTTCTACCCGTGTAGGTCATAATTTCGTTATCAATCATTAGGATACCAGTATCCGCAAACTCTTGAAGATCGGCTGCTGGAATGGTTGTAGCATTACTATCAATTGTAGATGTTAAATATGTTAATGGTGAGTCGTTATCAATTGAGTAACGAACAGGTAAGTTAGATGAACGCATATACGCTTCATCGTTTACGTTGTTGTTTTTCATTCTATGACAGTATACCCACTTACCATCTGATCCACGAACCATAAAGTGAATAAAGCCAGCACCATACCAAGACCACTCGATACCAATCATCTGCATCTCATTGAAGTCCCAATTGTAACCTGAAGGACCAGTACCATTACACTTATCAAGGTTCCATTTAGATTGAGGTACACGAACTTCTTCAATTTTCTGTGAGCGAATACCCGATGCTGTAATACCTCGATAGTCTGGAGTAATATACATAGTTGTGTTGCTTGGAACAGATGTTACAAAGTGAGTCATACCACGAATAACAATTCTATCACCAGATCTTAACTGTTCTGTAAATCTAGTATTACTGCCTGTGATTGTACTGCTATTTTGTGTAGCTGATAGAGTACCGGCAATGTTGTCAACAGCAGATCGTTTGACAGCAAACATTTGTTGCCCGTCAAATTCAAAGAATACACCGTTTTGATCATCAAACACGCCACCACGCACAGCAGCACCTGTCCAAGATGTTACATAAATGTCTGCGTGAAGTTCTAGAATGGCAGTAGTGTCGCCAAGTGTTTGAGTGGCTGTTACGGTAAACGTATAGTCATCAACAATTGATGCAACCGTGTACGTACCATTATAACCAGATGTTGAAACACCTTCTAATCTAATAGTTGCACCTGCTTGCAAACCATGATCAATATCGTCAGTTTTAATAGTAATAGTAGAACCTGACGCAGTGCCACTTGCAGATACTGATTGAACATCATAATTAGGCGCAAACAATGTACCTGATGAGAACAACAAACCTTTACCTGATTGGTAACGGAAGAATCGTTTAGATTGACGAATAACTGATGCAGCATATGTTGGCGTCTTTGTTGAAAGAATAACACCACCATCAGAAGGTCTGTGTAGAATGGTTGCGTTTGAGAATGCGTATACAGTAGGAGAACCAGGGCTTCCTACAGCACCACCTGCTCTTGCAGTATATTTCATTTGAGTAGAGGATGGTGTGTTTTTAAGAACAAATGGACCCGATGCAAGATCTTTATTAGTACCAGTTCCCATTTCAACATGTAAAGGAGTTCCAGGAATCAATCCATGAGGCGATGAGAATGTTAAGGTAATCTCTGAAGGATCTGAACCATCCGAAGTAGCTGTAGCTGTTGGAAGTGCGGCATTTGCATACAGTCTTCCTTTACGTGCAATGGACTCTGCCGTATGTAATTGTTCACCATCAGAGGAACCAACAACACCACGTGCAAAGTACGTAAGTGTTGTGGTGTTAGGAACAGATTCGATTATGAAGTTACCATCAGCACGTGAAAATCCTGATGAACCTGCATCTAAACCTGAGACGTTAATAATATCACCGACAGATTGCCCATGCGCTGAGTCAAATGAAACTGTAATCAAACTATTAGATGTACTTGTTGTTTGGTAATCTGTATTGATACTATCAATTGAAAGGTCAACACCAGGAAGTTCATAAGCTGATGGATAACCTTTTACTGTACCATACCCCGCCCACTTAGTTGGCTGCAAACCATATTCAAAGTCAGCATCGATCATAGATTGTGGATTTGAAACTCTTGTGCGTTCAATTGCATCAGTACCAAATGGCCAAGGTCTGACCATTTGACCATACTCTTCAGTGCCTTCCGCAAAAATTTGCAAGTCATCCCCTGCACTCATTGCAGATGTATTGTACTGCAGCGTAATGGTTGTGAAACCATCATGTGCCATATAAATGGTAGGGAAGTCAGCATCTTCTGCGTCATCTTTTGTTTTTGCTGTAAATGCTGCTGTAGTACCCGCAAAAGACGTATCCGCAAAGTTGTAAATAATTACGTTATCTGTCACGTTAGTAATCAAAAGTAGTTTATCAAGAGTATAACGACCAGGAATTTTGATCGTTCCTGATCCTGCTATACCAGGGGTAAATACATATTCTCTAATTAATTGTTTTGCCATTGTTCCCTATCCTAATGCCACTGAAAATGCTATAGATTGCGATTGCGAAGCGAAGTTTGCAACATCTGCTGAGTCACCTTTAGGTCCTTGTGGACCTCGTTGACCAATAGATGTATATAACTGCCAATTACTATTTATATAGATGAACTCAATTATAGATTGACCCAAATCAAGTTCAAAGTTATCTGCATAACCCTCAATTGTCTCACCATTACGATTTACAATAACTGAGTTGGTGGTGAAGTTTGCTACGTCAATTAATCTGACATAATCACCCGTAGATGGATTTGATGGTAGAGTAACTGTGATTGATCCTGCTGATGTATCAATCGCATATCTACCTGCGTTTATTGCTGTAAAGTCTGAATCGTAGACAGTGTAGTTTGATGAGAATACTGCAAAATCTGAATCAAATCCTAAGTATCTACCTCTGAGTGCACCAAAGTTCCATGTACCCAATTCAAAAGATGGATCACTCACATTGATCGTTTGTGCTGCAGGTGCAGAATCTAGGTTATCTTGAATTAGATTTGTGAATGTATACCACTCACCATTAGAAGCATCTCTAAAGAAACCTGCACGTCTGATAGTAGAACCACCATCTTGAGAATATCTACCAACAACACCAATATCAACGTTATCTGCTGAGTTAGAGTCTGCAAGTTTTATCAAGGCATTTTTAACACGAAGGTCTTGTTGGGAGTCAAGGAAATATCCACCGCCAACAACCAAGTCGCCGTTGATTGTTACGTTACCTGTAAACAAACCACCTGAAAATTCAACAGAATCTGCTGTGCTTATTGATTGACCTATGGCAATACTACCATTAGTAATCGTAACACCCGTTCCACCCGTAAAGTGTGCTCTAACTTCATTCGCAGATGGACCAACATATGAAATTACACCCGTGGATTCGTCATAGCTTAAAGAACCATCTCCACCCCCATCATTTACACTAATCGCTCTCTTTGCGTCACTGTCAGTCCGTGCGGTAGTATAATAGAGGTTTGTCCCCTCAGATACATCAGTTGTTAGAATACTTGCATTAATGTAAGAATCTACCCTTGCATCTGTATAATATCTATTTGTAGAACCCTCAGAAAGATCGTCTGTAGATCTTGCAGAAAGAGACGCTGCTGATAGAGTACCTAATAGTTGCCCATTTGCTTGAATATTATTGGCGGCAATAATATCTTGACCACGAATATTTTTATCAGCACCAATACCACCACGAACAACAAAAGCCGCCGAAGTTTTGGATGTAGCCTCTGTAGTATTTTTAACATCAAAACGACCTGCAGAGGTCATAACTAATAGATCAGTACCATTAGCAAAATCAAATGGGGCAGTTCCTACATTTGAGGTTATGGTAAATCCTGTAGTCGTACCTTCCATACCCATATAGAGAGTACCGTCTGCTGCAGTACCTGTAGCACCAATCGCAGCATGGTATTGACCACTAACACCAAGACTTAGTACAGCATCATCTCCTGCACCTTTTGAAGTCATGTTTAATACTGATTGATCTATACCACCTAATTGACCGTCTGCGTTAAACGATATTCCACCATACTGCAGACCATACATTGCAGTTGAATCAATTGTAGGATCAACAAGGGTCTTATTGGTAAGTGTTTGAGTATCTGTCTTTGTGACATAATCTTTGGCAAGTCTGTCAAGGAATGCGGAGTCTACTTGAGCTAAGGTGTCGCTGTCGTGTCTTGCTGTTGTGTAATAAAGATTAGAACCCTCTGACAGATCGCTTGTTGACTTTTCATTGAAGTCACTATCAAAACCTGTATAATCACCTGAGAAAGTCCCGTCAATTGTTACGTTACCCTCAAAGGTGGTATTACCTGTAATAGTAGCTGTGCCGCCAACAACGATACTTCCATCAACAGTAAGTTGACTTCCAATAGTAGCACTGTCACCAACTATTAAACCGTTCTTGACCTTAAAGTCTTTATCTGCCATAGTTCACTTTCCCTATGTTATTTAATTATCGTCTTAATCGGTTTAACATTAACCGTACCCATTCCCGTTGCTCTTTGGAACTTCAATCTAATATTTGCACCTGAAACATCTGCTGTCAAAGTACCTATATCACTATCATTTGTAAACGAACTGATGACACCATATTCTGTAAAGAATACACTTGACTTGTTATATGTCAAAAGTAATTTAGAAATTTGTGAATGACCTGCATCAGAGTCGTCCATATGAACTGTGTACTCAACTGAGGTGAAATCAGAGTCGTGTGCAGTATTATCTACAACAATAATTGTATCTGAAGTAGCTTGACTTTGTGTTGGTGTGTTATTAATCACACCCGTAGTATTTTTGATACCGTTTGATATCTCAGCTTCACCCGTGACTAAAACACCGGCACTACTAGTTTCAAACTTTTTGGCCCCATCATAATAAATCTCACCCGATCCACCTTCAACAAATCTAGCAAGATATTCTGCGCCACCTACTGTTGTTAGCATTAAGGTGTCAGATTGGATGAGTAAATTTCTATTAGGCTCAAGATGAGATATGTATGCGTTACTACCAGTTGTTTTAGAAATCTGTAATGTAGAGTTCGCTTGAGTTCTATCACCAAACACTGCGTACCTAGGAGTACCACCCGTGAAGTTACCAACGTCTAATATTTCAACATCTACTATATTGAAATCGCCTGAGTCTGCAGCAACCTTGGCAAATGTAACATCACTTGTAGTTGCGACATCTTGTCCAATTGAGATCAAGCCTGTGGCACTATCATATGTTACACCCGTACCACCACTTAATGCATCTCTAGCTCTCTGAGCGGTAAAGTCTGAGTCTGCAATCGTGGTATTGAATATGCCACCATCTGCTGTGTTGATTGTAAAGATGCCAGTTGCAGAATCGAATGAAGTGCTTGAAACACCCGCCACTGAGACAGTACCTGCAGAATCTAACTGACCTCTTGAGTTCACCGTAAATACAGGAACCTGAGATGCAGATCCATATGTACCTTCAGTAACACCTGTTGGCGTAATGCTTAATGTGTTGCTGTCAGCCGCATAGCTAAGACCCGTTCCACCAAGGGCTGCTGCGTCTAGTGAGGTGTTGAAGTCGGAGTCAAAGTTAGATTGTGTATATACAGATTCAACATCAAATTCAAAACGACCCGTTGATGAATCGTATGTTAAGTCTCCACCTGCGCTGAAGTATCCTCTGATGGTGTCTCTAGAAGATGTTCTTGCAAGATCGCTATCAAATCCTAGATATTCACCTATCAGTGTATCTGCTGTAATGTTTCCTGCAACTGTCGCAGAGTCTACAAGAAGCTTGCCGAATATTTCGACACCATATAGTGTAGTTTCTAGTCTGTGGCTATCCGCAAAGTAAAGCTCAATATGTCCACTGTCGCCATATGTTCTTAGCTGTCTTTGACCTGCCAAGTTTTCAATGATAAATGTTTGAGTATTAAATCCAATCACATAATCAGAATCTTGCGATTGGAAAATAGTTCCTCTTGTGTTTTCAGTTTCGAAATATCCGTTGACTGTTCTTGTTAGAATAGTTTCATCAGAATCTAGGTATCTTGTAACTTTCGTATTTACAAAATCAATATTTGCGGCCTGTACTCTCGCATCCGTAAAGTATAAATTAGAGGAACCTTCACGTAAATTGTCAGTGGTAAACATTGCCGTAAATTCAGCAGAATCTATTGACAGTGCATTTGTAGAAGAGTCGTATGTTAGTCCTGTACCACCAAGTGCCGCTGCATCAATTGCGATATTAAAATCAGAATCAAAGTTATCTTGAGTATAAACATCCTCTACATTAATACTAATAACACCTGTTTCAGGATCATAGGTAAGATCGCCCTCAACAGAAATAGCATTTCTAGCATCACTATCTGCTCTAGCAGTTGTATAATAAAGATTGCCTACACCCTCTGTTAAGTCATCTGTTGTATTGTCTGCAAAGTCAGAATCAAATCTAGAAGTTAGATAGTAAAGGTTAGAACCTTCTGTTAATTCATCAGTTGTGTATTGAGATAATACATTTCTTTCAGTACCTAGTGGCTTGTTAAGGTCCCAAGTGTCTGTTACAGAACTATATGTGATAGTTGCATTAGCACCATCAACAGTAATACCTGCCCCATTTGCAGCGTCTGAATCTGCAGCAGAATCTGCAAGAACAATATTCTTGTCGTTAATAGAAAGTGCTGTTGAATTAATAATAGTCTGCGTACCTTGAACAGTCAAGTTACCCAAGATTGTTGTGTTTTCTGTAACTCTTAGATTCCCAACAACTTGACCTCCCGAATCCGTAGTAGAAATTCTTAGAGTGTTGTCATAGAAAAGATCAACGGCACCATGATCGTGGAAGTGTGCAATAAACCGATCACCCGATCTGTTATTAATATAAACAGAACTACTATCTTTTGCTGATAGATATATGTCGCCTTGAGATTCCGCTGTATTGTTTCTTCTAATAAAGAAGTTACCGTTATTTTCAAAAATATCTGCAGCATCGTCACAGAATATAATTCTCTTACTATCAGGGATATTCAGACCTTCTTCGAATATTTCCGTGCGGTCTGTTCTAGCAATATTAGTATCCTGAATAGAAAGAATACCTGTGCTGTCACTATAACTGAATAGATCAGAATCTACATCTAGGCTAAAGGAAGAACGTGCTCTTGATTCAGTGAAATATAAGTTTGTTGATCCTTCAGTAAGATCATCTGTTGTATTATCACCAAAATCAGAATCAAATCTAGATGTTAGATAGTAAAGGTTAGAACCTTCTGCTAAATCTGAGGTTGTGAATGATGATAGCCCAATACGTGCATTGAAAGATCCACCATCAGCAGTCCCGATATTAAGAGTGGCTTCAGATGAATCGAAGGTAAATGTTGAAACACCCGCAACAGTTACCGTTGACGCATCTAGAATTTGGCCTTGAGCGTTTATAGTTAATACAGGAATCTCTGTAGATGTACCATAATCATCTGCTGTAACGCCCGTAGATGTAATGCTAAATCTACCCGCCGCCGAATCATATGTAAGACCCGTACCTGCAACTAGTGCAGACTTTGCATCACTGTCTGCACGTGCTGTTGTGTAGTAGAGGTTATTAGAACCCTCTGCCAAACTATCTGTTGAAAAGGCATCAAGGCTTAGTGTTACAGGAAATGAACCACCGTCTGCTGTGCTTAATGTAAGAACCGCTGTGCTATCAGCATATGATAGATTAGAAACACCCGCAACGGAAACAGTTCCGATACTATCAATCTGTCCCGTTTCAGTAACACTGATCTGTGGTATAAGCGTTGCTGAACCATAGGTCCCTGATGTAACACCACTCTCAGTAATCTCAATAGTGCCTGTATCATCATCATATGTGATACCTGTACCTGCTGTAAATAATGCTCTTACATCAGATTCAAATTCTTGGAATATAAACTTTTGAGTAGCTGAATCCCATCTAAGATAGCTATTAACACTTGAAAGATTTGTGCTGTTGACATCATCAAGTAGTTTCAATTCTCCTGATGATGGATCACCTATCCTAATAGGAGTTCCAACAGTAATACTCTTTACTATAGTTGTGCCAGCCGATACTACACGAATAGCCATTACGTCTCCTTAGGTTCTAGTAACCGAAGGTGATACTGTGATCTGTCCTTCTAGTATTCTTTCAATGATAGTGTTTGCTGCACTATCCTGAGAAGAAATCTCCACATCATAGACGTAACGACCAGCTTTCATGGCACCTGTCTGAGTGTTAGTTAAAGTCAAGTTCAAAATACCCGTGGATCTAGGTGCTTCAAATTGAGTTGAAAAACTAACAGCATCAGAATCACTTGAAGAATATGTTTTTCTTATTTGTGCTGCAGCAGAATGTCCTGTCAAGTCTTTTTTAGTACCATCTTTGTTGACAAGTTCTAACTTGATAGTAAAGTCAGCCCCCTGATCAACTGTAAATTCTTCGTACTGCGACATTGGTTAATCTCTTATTTGTTTTCAATATTACCTTTATTTATAAGAAATATTTCTCTAACTTTTCGTAATGTTTGTCATTACACTGAGATAATACGCAGATAGTTCTTTCAGGATCATAGTTCATTAAATCACTGTCTAGCTTATCATCAGATAAAAATCCTTTGGATCTGTGATAGTAATCTTTACTAAAATCCAAGAAAGATATGTTAGCATAATTATGGCAGATAAACCTATCTAGTCCATAGTAATGCACAATGTTGTAATCAATGTTTCTTATAAATTTTTGATAGATTTCCTTGTGAAGGTGTGGATAGAATAATATTATAGAAGTATTTATGCTACCTGCAGGAATGGTTAAAATGTTATTGGGAGTACCATCAAACGGATACTCTGCGCCAATATCTTCGGTAGAAATGGTTTTTATAGTTCTGTCTATCTTGTCAAAAAGATAGTCTATGTTATTTTGTATTACTACATCTAAGTCAAGATATAACGTAGGTTCTTTGAAGTCAAGATTAAAAAGTTCTATCTTCCACCAATACGTTTCAAGGTCAAGGTCTTCGTTGATGAAAATAGTATTGACATCTTGCTGAACATCTGATATACAATAAAAAGAAAATGGCAGATTGCAGTTACGATCCACCATTCTCTTTAATCTGTTGACATGAGTTTTGTTGTATTTGTTTCCAACACAAACACAGATTATGTTAACATGGGGTTTCAAGGTCTTCGATTACCTATTCCCAAAACTC
>Ga0213864_10001283_pt1 | contig 11399 bp, 9 predicted proteins | sample PICome_5_FD_160078 | JGI IMG/M metagenome (GOLD analysis project Ga0213864, IMG submission 160078) | Coastal seawater microbial communities near Pivers Island, North Carolina, United States - PICO247 | ecosystem: Environmental > Aquatic > Marine > Coastal | place: USA: North Carolina | collected... | reverse complement strand
AGAAGTGAAGCAGAAATATGAGATTCCAGGAATTGGAGGACAGCGTGGATATGTTTCCTTCGGAAAAGAATCTGCAAAGGGTAAAAAAGAAGGTGACTTAAAAGAATTCTGGCATTTCGGTCAATACGTAGAAGATGATCCGATCAGGGCTAAGGAATATCCCGAAAATGTGATTGTTGAGGAATTACCAAAATTCAATGCCGTTGGAAAAACAACGTATCGCATGCTTGAAAAAACAGCAAAATACGTTTTACGCTCCTTGGCACTCCATTTAGGTCTCGAAGAAACTTATTTTGACCATTTCATAAAAAACGGAAATAGTATTCTACGGCCTATTCACTACCCTCCTATTACCTCAGAACCAAAAGGTGCTGTTAGAGCAGCTGCTCATGGGGATATCAATTTAATTACCCTATTGATGGGAGCTCAAGGTAGAGGATTACAAGTTCAGAATCATAAAGGAGAATGGATTGATGCCATTGCCGAACCGGATGAATTGATGATTAATGTTGGCGACATGTTATCAAGACATAGTAACAACAAGTTAAAATCAACAATCCATCGCGTGGTAAATCCTCCAAAAGAACTTTGGGGTTCATCGAGATATTCGATCCCATTTTTCATGCACCCGATTTCAGAAATGGAGTTGGATGTTCTTGATAATTGTATAGATGAGAAGAATCCAAAACAATTCGACGATATCACAGCTGGAGAATTTTTGGAGGAGCGGTTAAGAGAATTGGGATTGAAGAAATAATGGACTTAAGAGATCAGCTTAAAAATTTATTCCCAGATCACGTTGCAACTGAAGTTGAGAAAAAAGAATCGTCAAATGTTTGGTTGCAAAATGAACCAATTATTTGTAAATACGAAAAGAGAAAAGGAAAGCCAATTACCATTCTAGAAGGATATAATGGCGCTCAAAAGGACTTTAAACTACTGACAAAAGAAATCAAAACAATGCTTTCTGTCGGGGGCAGTTTTAAAGACGAAAAAATAATCATACAAGGTGATTATCGCGATAAAATAATGCAGTTATTGAAAAATAAAGGTTTTAATGTAAAACGAGTTGGAGGATAAACCAAAAATCAATCTAATGAAATCAAAAACTTTACATATTACTAACGGAGATAGCACCACAAACTATTTAAAGAAATTAAATATTGAAGGTGAATTTATCACATGGCGCGAAATGTTATGTGAAGGAAAAACAACAATTGATGTTGGAAGTGAGCGATTTTGGAAAAACCGATTTTTATATCTGAAATCATCCTACAAGGTAACCAAGCAAAAGTTTATCAATTATACCTTGAAGGAATACAGAAACCTTTGTAACAAAAAACAACTTGACGAGATCGTGCTTTGGTTCGAAAATGATTTGTTTTGTCAAATCAATATGATTGCGGTTATTAGCTGGTTAAAGCGCTATCGCAAGGGATATACAATTAGTATTATACAACCGAAACAAAGGCGATCGACCGTTTACAAAGGATTTTCAGAATTGACCGAAAATCAAATTTCTCAAGCCCTTAAGAAACGTATTAATTTGACTTTGGATGATATTGAATATGCTGATTATATCTGGCAATTATACTGTTCTGATAGTCCGCTGCGCTTAGAGGTCGTGTATAAATTTAATCCGATGTCACCTTTCCAGAATTTGACTACAGCAGTTGAAGATCATTTAAAACGCTTCCCTTCTATTCATAACGGATTGAATGCAGTGGAAAATCAAATCTTATCCGTTGCCCATGCCAACATGCTTAAAAATAAAGATCAATTGGTTGGTACACTATTGAAATCGCAGCCAAATTATGGATACGGTGATTTACAATACCTCCAAAAATTAGAACAATTAAAATCATTATTTACCTCTTTCAATCCAGTAATGCTTAGTAGAAAAGGTAAGCAGGTTTTAGAAAGTAAATTGAATTTCTATCGTCAACTTAGAAACGAAGAAAGTTACTTGGGAGGCGCAAAAAAATATAGTTTCTTGTACAACTCCGATACAGAAAAATTACTTCAAATAACCTCTTAATGAGTTTAAAACCTTCTGAATTAATTTTAAATCCAGATGGTAGTATTTACCATTTGAATTTAAGGCCCGAAAATATTGCCAATGATATTTTATTTGTTGGAGACCAAGATCGAGTAGACAAAATCACAGAACATTTCGATTCTATTGAGTTCACAACTCAGAAAAGAGAGTTTAAAACGACCACGGGAAACTATAACGGAAAAAGAATTTCTGTGATATCTACAGGAATTGGCAATGATAATATTGATATTGTTTTAAATGAATTAGATGCTCTAGTGAACATTGATTTCGAATCTAAACAAGTCAAAACAGATATTACTTCCCTTAATATCGTTCGTATTGGAACTTCGGGTTCATTACAAGAAGATATACCTATAAATTCTTTTATATTAAGTACTTATGGATTAGAATTAACAGGTACTCTATGGTCGTATCAAGTTGATTCCCTTCGAAATGAAGCTTTAGAAAATGCTTTTGTTTCTCATATGGACTGGTTAGAAAAAAAATCACACCCATTATTTATTCCTTGTTCTGATACATTATTTTCAAAGCTTGATTCGAATGTTATGCATAAGGGAATTACTGCTACAGCCAATGGGTTTTATGGTCCACAAGGTCGAGTTTTAAGACTTCCCATTCAGGATGAGTTGATTAATGAAAAGTTAACTGATTTCGAATTTAGGGGTTTACGTATTTCAAATTTTGAAATGGAAACTGCTGGAATCTATGGTCTATCTTCATTATTTGGCCATTATGCCTGTTCTCTAAATGCAATTATTGCAAATAGAGCAAGTGGAACTTTTAGTGAAAATCCTGGGAAAGTGGTTGAAGACTTAATTCAATATACATTGGACAAATTGACAAATTAATTTTAGTTGTAATACATTAGAGTTGAAATTGATTCATTAAAATAAAAAACAACATGCAACGTTATAAAAACGAATGAAAATTCGTTTTACTTTGCTAAAAACTGTAAATTCGTCTCAGATATAGATTATGAAAAAAATTATAACATTTATAGCATTCATTGTTCTCCTGGTTTCTTTTACATCTTGTAGAAGTACATCTAAGTCATGTGGCCTCGCAGAAACGGAAGTGACAAACCGAATAAAATCACAACAAACTCCGGATATAGTGTTCGAGTTTGTTTCTTAATTTCAAATTCATTAATCCGCTTTATTGAGCGGATTTTTTTTACAATTTACTTACCGTTTTTTAATCATTCGATTTCAATTCCTTCAAACTAAATTAACCGAAAACTAACATTCGAAGTTTAATTTTAGCAGAACAAATTGATTGAAATCTATGCAAAATTATCTTAATCAATACATCTTCATTGCTTTAACAGCAAACCCAAATTCATCTCTAAAAATTACAAATGAAAAAATCTAAAAGAAGAAAGTTAGATGTTGTGGTAATTTCTGATGTTCACTTAGGTACTTATGGATGTAGAGCTAAAGAATTACTAAATTATTTAAAAACTATTCAACCTAGAACATTAGTATTAAATGGCGATATCATAGATATATGGCAATTTAATAAACGTTACTTTCCAAGCTCCCATATGAGTGTAATCAAACAGATATTCTCACTATTAAGCTCAGGTACTGACGTGTATTATATCACAGGCAATCATGATGAAATGTTGAGGAAATTCAAAGGTTTTCGTTTAGGGGAGTTTAGAATTGAGAACAAGTTGATACTTACTTTAAATCGTAAAAAGGTTTGGATCTTTCATGGTGATGTATTTGATGTAACCATGAAGCACTCAAAATGGCTGGCTAAACTAGGCGGATTGGGCTATGATGTATTAATCGTAATTAACACGGTTATGAATTGGATAAGTGAACGATTGGGTTATGGACGTATTTCTTTATCAAAAAAAATAAAGAATAGTGTTAAAGGTGCAGTAAAATTTATTAATGATTTTGAAAAAACAGCCACAGACATTGCCATTGAAAATCAGTTCGATTATGTTGTTTGTGGGCATATCCATCAACCTCAAATAAAAGAAATTAGAAATCAGAAAGGAAAGACTATGTATTTAAATTCTGGAGATTGGATTGAGAATCTAACTGCTTTGGAATATCATAAAAATGAATGGTCTCTATATGAATATAATCGAGATCCTTTTGTATTGGATATAGAAAATAAATCAGAGAAAAAAACTCCAAAGAATAAGAAGAAAGAAAACGAAAAAATATTTGATGAGTTATTAAAAGAGTTTCAACTAAAACATATGTAAAATGAAAATTCTATACGCCTTGCAGGGAACAGGAAATGGACATATTTCCAGAGCTAAAGAAATCGTTCCAATACTTCAAAATTATGGAGATGTTGATGTTTTGATTTCCGGCAAAGAGTGTAGTATCGATTTTGAATTTATGATTGATTTTAGATACGAAGGATTAAATTACGTTTTTGGAAAAAAAGGAGGAATCGATTTTTGGAAAACCTTAAAAAACTTCAAATTGTTGCGCTTCTTCAAAGAAGTAAAAAATTTCCCCATTAAAAATTACAATTTGGTTATTAATGATTTTGAACCAGTTTCAGCATGGGCTGCAAAATTTTCTGGCACAAACATCATTTCTTTAAGTCATCAAAATGCTGTTTTTGATCAAGCCTCTCCAAAATATGGGAGGTTTAAAATAGAGCGTTTAATTTTAAAGTACTACGCGCCTGCAAAGAATAGGTTCGGTTTCCACTTTAGCACTTATTCTTCTTCGATTTTTTTACCTGTAATTCGTCATAAAATCAGATCAATCCGACGATCAGAAAAAGGTCATTACACCGTTTATCTTCCTTCTTATGATTATAAAAAGATTCATAAAATCCTTACAAAAATTCCACTTGTAAAATGGCATATATTTTCAAAGGACACAGAGCGTATAATTTTCAAAAAAAATGTCATTATTTATCCAGTAAATGAATTTGATTTTGTAAAAAGTTTGGCCTCATGTAATGGTGTTCTTTGCGGAGCTGGATTTGAAACGCCTGCAGAGGCTCTTTATTTACGGAAAAAGTTAATGGTCATTCCTATGAAAAATCAATATGAACAGCAATGCAATGCTATTGCACTAAAAGAATTGGGAGTGACTGTAATAAAAAAGTTAAATAAAAAGAATCTGGACAAAATAGCCTATTGGATATCTTCAACAGAAAAGGTTGAGGTTAATTATCCAGACCAGACCAAAGATATCATAGAATCCCTACTCCTTCCCTATCACTTAAATATGGTTATGGCTACCACCTAATTTTAGATCCTATTTGATCCATTAATATTTCATTGGTCTTTGAAAAATGTTTGTTTCCGAACCAATACCCTCTATTGGCACTTAATGGAGATGGATGACCAGAAGTTAAAACATGGTGTTTAGTAGTATCTATTAATTTGATTTTCTTTTTCGCAAATCCACCCCAAAGAAGAAAAATAACATTTTCTTTATTTTCACTAATACTTTTAATTACTTGATCTGTAAAGGTTTCCCATCCTTGCTTATGATGACTCCCCGCTTTTCCAGATTCAACCGTTAACGTTGCATTTAACAATAAAACGCCTTGCTTTGCCCAAGGCTCTAAATTTCCACTTTTCGGATAAGGAATTCCCAAATCAGTTTCTATTTCTTTAAATATGTTGATTAAAGAAGGTGGATGCGGTATTCCGTCAGACACTGAAAAACACAATCCATTTGCCTGATTAGGACCGTGATAGGGATCCTGACCCAAAATAACAACTTTAAGGTCATCTAACTTACAAAAATCGAAAGCTGAGAAAATCTTTGATCCTTTAGGGTGACAAGTTGTTGTCGAATAAGCATTTCGAACAAAATTGGTTAAATCTTTAAAATAAGGTTTTTCAAACTCTGGTTGTAAAACTTTTTTCCAAGAATCTTCTATCCTAACCTGCATAGTCCGTATTTTTGCATCGTATCAAAGATACTATTTTGAGTATTAGAATTTCAAATAAAACATTACAGGATCTTGAGTTTCCAACGGTTTTAAAACAGGCACAAGAATATTGTCTTACCTCTTTGGGTAAGGAGAAAATTGCGGAGTCAAAACCAATGATTGATGAAGAAATTTTATCAAAAGAATTATCTTATGTTGATGAATATCTATCTTCTTTTGAGAATGAAAATCGAATTCCCAGTCATGGTTTTGATGATATTTCATCCGAAGTTCAAAAATTAAAAATCGAAAATAGTTTTATAGAAACTTCATCTTTCTTGAAAATAGCACAGCTATCAAATACGGTAAATTTTCAATTAAAGTTTTTTAAAAAATTTAAAGATGTATTTCCGAATCTATTTGAGTTGTCATACGCTATATTTTACAATCCGGAGATTCCGAATGCTATTAAATCTATAATCGAGCCAAGCGGGGACATAAAGAATGATGCATCAAAAGCTTTAAAACAAATTCGTAAAGACTTGACGTATGTTCGAGGTAAAATCAACCAAAGTTTTAATAGTGCATTATCCAAAGCGAATGCTTCAGGATTCTTAGATGATATTAAAGAGACTGTAATTGACAATCAGCGCGTATTAGCGGTTTTAGCTATGTATCGAAGAAAGGTTGGCGGTAGCGTTTTAGGGTCTTCCAAATCAGGAAACATTGTTTACATTGTTCCCAAGGAGAGCCTAAAGTATAGCAATGAATACAGCAATTTGATGTATGATGAAAAGCAAGAAATCATTGCCATTCTTAGAAGATTGGCAAATGATATTCGCCCCCAAGCTCCATTAATTGAATCCTACATTGAGTATTTAACTCATATTGATTTTATTAGTGCAAAGGCCAGTTATGCGAGAGACATCAATGCCTTATTACCCAAATTATCATCCAAAAAAGAAATCAATTTTAAAAAAGCCTTCCATCCATTATTATTCAGAAAAAATAAAGAACTAGGTCTTGTTACTGTAAATCAGGATATTCATTTGAATGAAAAACAACAGATCGTTGTCATTTCCGGACCGAATGCTGGAGGAAAAAGTATCACACTAAAGACAGTAGGTCTTTTACAACTCATGTTTCAGGCTGGATTTCTTATTCCGGTTGATGAGAAAAGTAGCACGACCATATTTACAGGTATACTCACCGATATTGGAGACAATCAATCTATTGAAAACCAATTGAGTACTTATAGTTACCGTTTAAAAAACATGCGTAACTTTTTACAAAAGTGTAACGATAAAACCTTGTTCTTGATTGATGAATTCGGTACTGGATCTGATCCCGAATTAGGAGGTGCATTAGCTGAAATCTTTTTAGAAGAGTTTTATTCGAAAGGGTCTTTCGGAATTATTACCACCCACTACTCCAATTTAAAAGTACTGGCTAATGAGTTGCCTAATGTGACGAATGCGAATATGCAATTCAATGAAAGAACCCTGGAACCTATGTACAAATTATTCATTGGGCAGGCAGGTAGTTCTTTTACGTTTGAAGTTGCTCAGAAGAATGGAATTCCTTTCCGGTTGATTAATCAAGCTAAAAAAAGAGTTGAAAGCGAAAAGGTAAGACTGGATAAAACCATTGCCAGACTTCAAAAAGAACGGAATAAACTTCAGAAGAATTCAAATTTCCTAGAAAAGCAAAAATCTGAAAGTCAGAAGTTAAAAGAACAACTTTTAGAAAAGGAACAAAAAGTACAGGAAAAACTGGACAGTTTTGTTGAGTTGTACGACAACAACCAAAAGATGCTATCACTTGGTCGAAAGATTAATGAGTTATTCAATACGTATTTTCAGACCAATAATAAAAAGAAACTTATCACAGAATTCAATGCTTGGGTTGCTACCGAAAAAGTGAAATTTGCGAAAAGAAATCCGAAGCCGGTAAAATCAAAACTTGTTAAACAAAAAGTCACTGAGCAAAAAAAGAAAGAAGAAGCCAAAATTAAGGCAACTGAAAAATCTGTATTAAAGGATGTGACCAAGATTCGAAAAGAGAAAAAGCAAAAAGAAAATATCATTGCTAAAGAAAAGGCAAATTACGTATTCAAAATCAATGATCGTGTACGATTGATAGACTCAAATTCGGTGGGTACAATTGAATCAATTGAAAAAAATAAGGTAGTCATCAACTTCGGACTATTTACCACAAAAACAACTACAAGCAAGCTGGAATTGGTAGAAAAAGCCACGTAAAAACAGGGAAACTTCTGGGGTTACTGCGAAAGAATCTTAATTTACGTTAAATAAAGTTAAGTTTTTATTAAACTGCTTTTGAAGTGAAACATTTTTAAATATCCAACGTCTCTTACTATGAACACGTTTAACATTAATATTTATTTTATCATGAAAAATTTTAAATCAATCATCGCTATTTTCGCAATTAGCGCAGTAACAGTTTTCTCTTCTTATGCAAGTAATGAAAACCCACCAATCAAGAAAACTGAAAACTTAAGAGCAGAAATCGTTTCAATTTTAGGAACTCAGACTCCTTTCGATATTGCTCATACTTCAAAAGCGGAAGTTTTATTTACGGTAAACGACAATAATGAAATTGTAGTATTATCTGTGAATTCAGATAGTAATGAATTAAACTCTTACGTAAAGAGCAAATTGAATTATAAAAAATTAAGCACTAAAGATCTCAAATCTAGAGCTTTATATACGTTACCTGTAACCTTAAAAACATTATAACAACTGTTGGTTAGTTGGTTGCCTGAATGTTCACTTCATGTGACGTCAGGCATTTTTTTGAATTAGACTCAACGGATCTGGACAATTCATTTTGAAAAATTCCAGATTTATTTTTGACGACACACCTGGATAATCTCCAAATTTACCTTGTAAATCTTTGATAACCTGAAAGTGAAGATGGGGAGCGTAATCCCCATTAACTTCAGATGTTCCTATGGTTGCAAAATTTTGACCTTTTTCAATTCTTTGCCCAATTTCTAAGGTTTCGAGTGATTTTTTAGAAAGATGCCCGTAAAGAGAATACAATTTTTCTTTGCCTATTTTATGTTCTAGAATGATTGTTGGTCCGTAATCTCCGTAATTTTTATTATTTGCAAAACTGTGTACTTGACCATCTTGAAATGCACAAATATTTGTGCCAGCTTCGCACCAAAAGTCGATTCCCAGATGGATATTGCGTTTATCGTATTCAGATGCGGCTTGAAAATAATCACTTCTATCATATAGGTTTCGAACCTCTAAATATCCCCCATATGCTACCTTGGCATTATTTCTTTTTAGAAGTGATGTGATGTAGTCTTCCCATGCCGATGAGAACGAAACATCGAAATTATTTAAATCTGCATTACGTGCGGACAAATCAATAGTACAATATTGATCAAATAAGATTTCAGAATCTATAGGTAGAACTCCGTCTGATAGCATTTCTTATAAATAAAAAACTCCTGAACAATTCAGGAGTTTAAGTCATGTATAGCTTGAATTAAGCGTTTTGTTTTTTAATCAAGTTTAATGCAGAACCCTCTTTAAACCACTCAATTTGTCCCTGATTGTAGGTATGATTTGCTTTCACAATATCTTTACTCCCATCAGTGTGAACGACTTCAATAGTCAACGGTTTACCTGGCGAAAATTGATCTAAATCTAAGAAGTTAAATGTATCATCTTCTTGAATCAAATCATAATCATTCTCATTGGCAAAGGTTAGCCCTAACATTCCTTGTTTTTTCAAATTCGTTTCGTGAATTCGAGCAAAAGACTTCACTAAAACCGCAGCAACTCCTAAATGTCTAGGTTGCATTGCTGCGTGCTCTCTAGAAGAACCTTCTCCGTAGTTGTGATCTCCAACAACGATAGTTTTAATTCCGGCTGCTTTGTAAGCTCTTTGAGTCGCAGGAACTGCATCGTATTCACCTGTTAACTGGTTCTTAACGAAATTTGTTTTTTGATTGAAAGCATTAACGGCACCAATCAATGTATTATTGGCGATATTATCTAAATGTCCTCTGAATCGCAACCATGGACCCGCCATAGAAATATGGTCTGTAGTGCACTTTCCGAAAGCTTTGATTAGCAATTTTGCTCCTTTGATTTCTGATCCTAATGGAACAAATGGAGTTAATAATTGAAGACGTTCTGAATCCTCTTTAACAGTTACTTGTACTCCGCTACCGTCTTCCATAGGTGCTAAATAGCCATTATCCTTCACTTCGAAACCTTTTGGTGGTAACTCCCATCCTGTTGGCTCATCTAACATTACTTCTTCTCCATTCTCATTGATTAGTGAATCTGTAATTGGATTGAAATCTAATCTACCAGCAATAGCAATGGCTGCGGTTAATTCTGGAGATGCAACAAAGGCATGTGTATTTGGGTTCCCGTCTGCTCTTTTAGCAAAGTTTCTATTAAAAGAATGAACGATACTATTTTTAGGAGCATTTTTAGGATCTGAATATCTAGCCCATTGTCCAATACATGGTCCACAAGCGTTTGTAAATATTTTCGCGTTTAGTTTCTCAAATACATCTAATATTCCGTCTCTTTCTGCTGTATAACGCACTTGTTCAGAACCTGGATTGATACCAAACTCTGCTTTTGTTTTTAATCCCTTATCTAAGGCCTGTTGGGCAATTGATGATGCTCTTGATAAATCTTCGTAGGACGAGTTTGTACAAGAACCTATTAATCCCCACTCTACTTCTAATGGCCAATCATTGTCAGAAGCCTTCTTCGTCATTTCTTCACCGACGTTAGTAGATAAATCTGGAGTGAAAGGACCATTTAATAAAGGACCTAATTCTGATAAGTTGATTTCGATTACCTGATCAAAATATTGTTCTGGATTTTCATATACTTCAGGATCTGCAGTTAAATATTCTTTCACTGCATTCGCAGCATCAGCAACATCGGCTCTATCGGTAGCTCTTAGGTAACGCTCCATTGACTCGTCATAACCAAAAGTTGAAGTAGTCGCACCAATCTCAGCTCCCATGTTACAAATCGTGCCTTTACCGGTGCAAGACATTGCCCTAGCTCCAGGACCAAAATATTCTACTATGGCTCCTGTTCCACCTTTAACAGTTAAAATTTCTGCTACTTTTAAAATAACATCCTTTGGAGCAGTCCATCCAGACAATTTACCAGTCAATTTAACACCAATTAATTTTGGAAATTTCAACTCCCAAGCCATACCCGCCATCACATCAACAGCATCAGCTCCGCCTACTCCGATTGCAACCATTCCTAATCCACCGGCATTTACAGTATGTGAATCTGTACCAATCATCATTCCCCCTGGAAAAGCGTAGTTTTCCAATACAACTTGGTGGATAATACCTGCACCTGGTTTCCAGAATCCAATTCCATATTTATTAGAAACTGATTCTAAGAAATCAAATACCTCGCTGCTCACGTTATTCGCGTGCTTTAAATCG
>Ga0213864_10001281_pt1 | contig 11404 bp, 11 predicted proteins | sample PICome_5_FD_160078 | JGI IMG/M metagenome (GOLD analysis project Ga0213864, IMG submission 160078) | Coastal seawater microbial communities near Pivers Island, North Carolina, United States - PICO247 | ecosystem: Environmental > Aquatic > Marine > Coastal | place: USA: North Carolina... | reverse complement strand
TTAGAATGTAAATCTGCATTTGGTGGTTTTGGAATTTATAAAATAAAAAAATTTATAAATTGTTATTATAGAAGCTTAGTAGATTTATCATTATTTAATCCTGAAAATATTGAATCTGTTTTCAATAAATATAATATTCAATATATAATCAATCCTAAAATATATGATTGTGAACATAGATATTTTCATTTAAATGCTATTAAAAAAAATAATGTAAAATTATTTATTTATAATAAAAATTTATTTCCTCCATATATTGGCGAACACACAAGATTATTATATTAAACAATTACAATTATTTTTTATTCAAATAATTTTCTATTAATTTTTTGTGTTTATTTGCTAATATTTCCGTATCTTTTCTTAGTTTCTGTACATTATTTTTAAACATCATGTTATTCAATGCAAAATTATTATCGTTATTTATTTTATATCGTGGCTGACCACCTTTGTTTTCTGCAAAATGATTTTTTAATGGATATAAATAATTCGGATGATATACAATATTATACCAATCATCACAACACCAGTTTTTTATTTCTTTAGGAAAATACCAACCAAATATTTCCATATGTTTACGCGATACAAATGATTGTGTTAATATTCTATTATTATTATTTATTGGTCCTGTTAATCCTATATTATTTTTTGATTTTAACATATTTATACTATCATTTATCCAATTTTTTGTTTTGAATTCCATATCATCCCCACATTGATAAAAATAATCACATCCATCATTATATGCTTTTTCAAACAATACATTCCACATCAATGTTGCATAACCCTTTGGTATTTTGTTATTGTCATAAACTATAAATTCTATAGTTATATGTTTAAACACATTTTGAAATTTCAATATTTCATTTTGCGCAGTTTTTTTATCAAATATTCTATCATTCTTATCTATACCTATATAATATATATATTTATGTTCTCTATTTATAGTTAATAATGATGATTTCAATGTTAAGTTATATAAATAACTATCTTTTATAGAGATCCAATTATCTCTATTATTACTTGTTGCCAAAATTAAAAATCCTATTTTTGTTTTATTTTCTTCCATGTTTATTTATATATATATTTATATTCGTTTATATAAAAATATATAATATTTTCTTATTTTATATTTATGAAATATTATACTAAAAAATCTACTATAAAATCTACTATAAAATCTACTAAAAACAAAGTAAAAAATTTTAATAAAAGATCTACTAAAAACAAAGTAAAAAAAATAAGTAAAAATAAAGTAAAAAAATATACTAAAAAATTTAACAAAAAATTTAACAAAAAATTTAATAAAAAATTTAATAAAAAGGGCGGAATGCCGCCACCCACCGACCACTGGAACCGCTTACATGATTACTCCTCGAGCGTCTCTCCTCTCAGCCCAGACATGAAAGAGGCAATGGACCAGGATGCAGGGGAGGTGGAATGGAACGCATGGGCTCGATGGTCGGCGGAGCGGCAAGCTCAGCTGCAGGCTCGACGGCAAATCCTTCTAAATAAATTGGATGATTATGTGGATAATGAGGTGGAGCAGAAGGTGAAAAGTGTGAAGGATCGGCAGGCGGCGCTGATGACCCAGGCGAAGGCTGAGGCGGCAGAGGCGGTGGCGCGGCACCCAGACACACTCAGTGCGATAAGCAACTTGGCCATCACGCAGGAGCAGCAGGGCAAGTATATGGAGGCGGACGCAATGAGGGAGTTGATACTATCAAAAAATGTTCAGTCGGAGAAGAAACCTGAAAACAGCAATGAAGAAGAATTAATGTTCTATCTGGAACCTTAAAATAACAAAAAATAAGAGAAAATAATATCATAAAAAAACGATAATATATATTATAATTGTTTATGTATATAAATATATATAAATATATATTTTTATACATATATATATATAAATTATTATATTTAATAATGAATGAATGTGATTATTTTTTTAATTTATTAAATAATAATGATATATCATATGATAATATTAATTATGATAATATATGTTTAATTTCATATGATAATTTAGATGAAAATCATATATGTTTACCATGTAATCATAAATTTAATTATATTAATTTGTACAATGAAATTTTTCAACAAAAAAAATTGAATAATAAATTTTTCAATTTAAAAACTAATGAAATATCATGCCCATATTGTAGAACAATTCATCCTTATTTATTACCACATTATAAATATTTAAATGATAAAAAAACTAATGGCGTAGATAGTCCTGACAAATATAATATTTTATATTTTAACAATAATTATAACAAATGTTCTATAAAAAATTGTAATAATTATGCTTTCAATATTAATAATAATAATAAATGTAATAATCATTGTTATTATAATATAATTGATTTAAGTTATGTAAATAGCGATGAATTTAAAAATAATTATGAAGAATTGATACAATATAATGTAAATTATATAAAGGAAAAATTTAATATAAATAAATCAAACTGTACAAAAGAAAAACTTATATATCATATTTTACTTAATAAATTATAAATAATATGTTTAATATTTTTGTATTTATTATTGTATTATTATTGTATTATTATAGTATTATTGTTGTATTATTATAGTATTTATTATTGTATTATTATAGTATTTATTATTGTATTATTATTGTATTATTATTGTATTATTATTATATTTATTGTTGTATTATTATTGTATTTATTGTTGTGTGTTATCTGATACTTATGTATAATTTATATTAAAGTAGTTCTTACCAACATAACCTCGAAAGTCACTATGTATGTTACTTTTAGTAGTTAAGCCAAAAAACGTTAATGATGAATTATCAGTAGATTTAACTTGATTGTTTATTATTTTATAAGCCGAGTTAATTTTATCAGAATTAGTTGATGATATTATAATATCATATTTAAACATAATATTACTATTATCAATAGTTGTTATTTCTGATGTTTCAAATATTATATCAATTTCACTTAAGAAACATTTAGTAATTAAGTTATTTTTTATAAGATTTTGAATATTAGTATTATATGTAGCTGCAGCTGCTTTATCATCGACAAAAGATGAATCATTGTTTAATGATATATCAAACTCAATTTTTATCTTGTTCTTTTTTTGATTATCAGTTATTGAATTAATAACTTGATGAACCTGATCTTGTGATAATTTATTTTCTAGTTTATTTCCAGTTTTTTGAGAACAAACATATGATTGTGGTCTTGGTTTAGAACATATTACATTATTATTTACAAATTCACTAAAATAAACAAATGCAGGATTTATCGAAGAAACAAATAAATACCAAAAAAACCCAAACAATCCACCAATTAATATACTAATTACAATAGATGTAATATCAACACAACTATTAACAAATTCGACTATAACATTACAAATTAAAATAATACCTAAAGTTATTATTAGCAAAATATTGAAAGAATATTTACTGTATATCATAGAAAATAAAATATAAAAAAATGAATAAAATAATAATGATATATTTATATGTGGTGCAGTATATACTAATCCTTCCGATTGTCCAAATGGAAATGGTAATATATTACAAATTATAGAAGCTTGTTCTGATTGTTCATTTTTAATAATATTTCTAATAAGTATAACAAAAATGATTAGTGTTATGCACCCACCTGAATACATTATACCTTTCATAGGGAAACCACTAAATAATGATGAAAACATTAAATAAAATACTAATAATATAGGTGATAAAAAACTTACTAAATGAAATATATTTGTTAATGTTAAATTAATTATGGGTCTCATTATAAATATTTAAAATATTTATATTTTAAACAAATTAATTTATTGTTGATATAATATATTAATTTGTTCAATAGTAATATATAAAGTATTAAACTATTATATTATCTAAAACTTCTGAAATAGTTTCTACTTCAATAAATTTAATAGATTTGATTATTTCTTTTGTTTCTATAGAATCATTATATTTATCTATAAATTTTTTATAATCTTGATTATTACTTTTTGGATAAATAAAATTTTTTACACCTGCTCTAATACCTCCTAATATTTTTAAATCTAGACTTCCTATTTGTGTTACTTTACCTTGTAAATTTATTTCGCCAGTTATAGCATAATCATTTTTTATTTTTTTATTAGATAATAAACTATATATAACTGTAGTAATAGCTGCTCCAGCAGATGGACCATCTTTAGGTGTTGCACCTTCAGGAACATGTATATGAATACCTTGTAATTTAGTTTTGTTAAAATCTTTAATTAATGATTCTCTATATTTTTTTTCTAGAAGAGTCCAAGCTAATGTTTTTGAAACATTCATACTTTCTTTCATAACATCTCCTTGCATACCAGTTAATTTTAATTCTAAAAAATTAGAAGTAGCAAACAATTGTGTTTCAATATGTAATATTCCACTATTACCATATGAATTAGCCCATAATCCATTTATTACACCTACTTTTGAAATAGTATTAATTGATACTTTATTAACTATATCATGATCGTTTAAAACTTGATTGATGGTTTCTATATCTAAAGTAATTGGTAATTCATATTTTATATTTTTCAAAAGATTCAAATTTATATAAGATATTATTTCATAAATTAATTCTTTTAATTTTCTAACTCCAGGTTCTAATGTATATTTGATTATTATATATTTGATATCATCATCATTAAAATAAATTAAATTATTTAAACCAAATTTTTTTGATATATCAGGTAATAAAAAATTTTTTACTATTACTAATTTTTCATCTAAAGTTAAATTATTAAATTTAACTCTATGTATTCTGTCCAATAATATTTTATCAATTAATGAGACATCATTATATGAAAATATAAACAATACTTTTGATAAATCTATATCAATATTATTAAAATATTTATCTTGAAAACTTGAATTTTGTGTACTATCAGTTAAATGTGTCAAAATACCTATAATTTCTTTTCCTTGTTCAGTTTTACTTACTTTATCTAATTCATCAATAAAAATAATTGGATTCATGCATTTTGTTTCCATTAATATATCTACTATTTTACCCCATGTTGATCCAACATATGTATAATTATGTCCATCTAATAAACTACCATTTGATGATCCACCTAATGCAATAAATGCAAAAGGTCTTGTTGAATTATTTTCATCAATTAAACATTTAGATATACCTTTCTTAGCTATACTAGTTTTTCCTGTTCCTGGTGGTCCTTCAAATCCAAAACAATATCCAGAATTTTCACCATTAATCCATTGACCAATAATTCTTTGAATTTGATTTTTAGCATTTTCATGGCCATATATAGACTTATCTAATATGCTAGAAACATTTTCTAAATATTTATTTATTTTAAGATTATTGTTATTGATATTATTAATATATTTATTAATTTCGATAACATATTTATAATTTGATAAGTTATTATCAAAATAATTATTCATAACAATTATATCATTTATATTAATAAGATCTACATTTTTTTCTATAAAACTAATTACATAATTAGTTAATAAATTAATGGAACTTTTGTTTGATATATTATTAGTAATATTTTTATTGATTGAATTAATAAAGTCAAATAATGAATTAATTATATTTTTTTTGTTTTTTTTTATATTTTTGATATTTTGTAATAATTTTGTATATAAAACATTTTTCAAATTTTCATAAAATGTACATATTTTTTTAGTATTGTTCATTATTTCAAGATTTGAAATATTTTTTTCAAAATCAAATTTTAAATAATGTTCTAAACCATTTTCATTATTTTGTTTTAATATAGATATTAAATTTTTATAATCTATATTATTTAAATGTTTTATTTTAAATACAAATTCTTCTTTATAAATACCAAAAGGTATATTTAACAATCCATCTAAATATTGTCTTGCTTTACCAGATGAATCTTCTGATTTAGATTTTATTTCTTTTAATTTTTGCATAGCTTTTTCTTTGACATATTCATTAGTTTTCATTAAACAAATTTGTTGTTCAAGAGGAATTTTATTGTTTTCTATATTTGATAATTTCAATGTATAATCTATAGTTCTTGTCATTGCATATTTAAAATTTTTTTTGTAAAACCATGGTAAAGTATTAAATAATAATTTTTGATCTAAACTATCATGAGAATATTCTGTTGATACTGATAATAAATCATATAACAAATAAGCAATATACATATATTGACAATTATCTGTATCTAACAATAAACCCATCAAAATTTTTCTTTGACCAAATAAATCTTTTGATATGAAATCTTTAATAATATTATTTATATGTTCTTTATCAATATTATTATTATTATTTTCTAGCATATTTTTGAATCGTTTGTGTAATTCTTCTACATCATATATTAATAATTCTTTCAAAGTCAAACTTTCAATATAATTATCAAATATTTTGCTTTCATTTACAATATATCCTTTTTCATAATTATTTTCATAATTATTTTTACAATTATTTTCATAATTATTTTTATAATTATTATCATGATTAAATTTGTTGTAATAAATATTCAAATCGTTTATTTTTTGATTAACAAAATCTTCTTGAACAGTATCTTTTAAATAATTATCACAAAATGTATTAATAATATATGTTATTCTTTTATCATAATCATGTATTATCAATTTTATTCCATATATTTTTGAAAAATAATTTGAACTTGTACGACATAAATCTATACATTCTAAATTTGAACTTTCAATTAATATTTTTTCATCATCTATTAATGTATTTTTGGTTTTTATATTAGAATTTTTGTTCTTTTCAAAATTATCTGGCCATTCTAATATTTTATAATTTATTATTTTCAAATATTTCTTACATATTTCAAATTTATGTTTTATTTCATTATTATTATTAATATAGTTATCTAAGAATTTTTTATCTATACAAAAATTTATGAAATCATTAAAATCACTAATTCCATAATTTTTAATTAAAAATATTATATTATTTTCTATGTATATATTGTCATTATATTTATTATCTATTTCTGAACTTGTTGACATAAAATTCAATAATTTTACAATTGTTTCATAACATGATATATAATCAGAATTATTAATTAAATTTACATAATTGTAAAATTCTACATTATTTAATATTTTATTTAATATTAATTTATAATTATTTATATTAATATTTTTCATAAATAAATATTTTGTATATATACAAAATATTATTAATTTTAATTTAAATTTTATTTATAAAATAAATTGAAATTATATTAAAAATTATATTGCATATAATTTTAATTATACATGGGTATTCCTAGTTATTTTAGTTTTTTAATAAGAAATCATAAAGAAATTATTGTTAAAACAGATAATAAAATTATATGTCATAATTTTTATTTAGATTCTAATTCGATTATATATAATAATATACAAAATACTGAATACATAAATGATGATTTATTTGAAAGTAATTTAATTAATAATGTTATTGATGATATTTTAAAATATGTTCAAATTGTTGATCCCAAAAAAAATTTATATATTACATTTGATGGTGTACCTCCATTAGCAAAAATTAATCAACAAAAAAATAGAAGATATAAAAGTCAAATACAAAATAAATTATTTAATATTGAAACTAAGTGGGATACTTGTAAAATTAGTCCTGGAACTGAATTTATGAATAAATTATCTAAAAAAATTTATGATTATTTTAATAATTACAAAAAAAAAGTTAATTACAATATTATAATTAGTTGTTCTGACAAACCAGGTGAGGGTGAACATAAATTATTTGAATTTATTAGAAATAATGAAATTATTCATAAAAATAATAATACAATTATTTATGGTATTGATGCTGATTTGATTATGTTATCTTTAAATCATTTAAAATATTGTAATAAAATATTTTTGTATAGAGAAACACCTGAATTTATCAAAAGTCTTGACAATTCTCTTGAATCTAATGAATGTTATTATTTAAGTATTAATGTTCTTGGTTTACAAATTTATAATCTATTAAATAATAAAAATCCTAACAATAAAATTATTGATTATTCTGTATATTATAATTATTTAATGGATTATGTTTTCTTATGTTTTTTATGTGGAAATGATTTCTTACCTCATTTCCCTAGTATTAATATTAGAACTAATGGTATTCATATTTTAACTAATTGTTATAAAAATAATTTAAAAAACAAATTTTTAACAAATAATAATAATATTATTTGGAAAAATTTTAAATTATTATTTCAACATTTATCATCTAAAGAATATCAATTATTAGAAGAAACATATAAACATAAAGAAAAATTAGAGAAAAATTTGATTATTAAAGAAAATACTCTTGAAGAAAAAATCAAAAAATATAATGATTCTCCTGTGTGGGATAGAAATATTGAAAAATATATTAATATTTTTGAAGATGATTGGGAATATAGATATTATTATAGTTTATTTAATATTAACCATAATGAAGAAAAAAAAGTTATAAATGTATGTAATAATTATTTAGAAATATTAGAATGGAATTTGAATTATTATACATTTGAATGTGTGAATTGGAATACATATTATAGATATAATTATCCACCATTATTAAACGATTTATATAAAACTATACCATATTTTGATACTAATTTTGTTGAAAAAAATAATTATTCTCCTATTAATGAATATACATTACTTAGTATTATATTACCTTATAATTCATTGTATCTATTACCAAATAATATTAGAAAATTTGTAATAGATAATTTTGATTATAAAGAAAATTATGAAATTGTTTATGCTTTTTTAAGATATATATGGGAGGGTCATATTTTATTTGAAGATATTGATATTTATGATTTAAACAATAAAATTATTAATCTATTAAAATAGAAAACATTTTTGTTATTTCTTGTATATTTGCACCCAAAACGCATTCATCACTAATCATTATATCACTTGAATCTTTTATTCTACCACATTTATATTTCAATATTGCTGGTATTCCATTTATTTGTTTCTTTTTTTTCAATAATCCAAACAAATCTATTGTTTCATCTACATCTATTTCCACTAATATTACTTTATCTTTTAATTTTTTTTTATATTCATTTATATATGGTTTTATTTTACTACATGGACCACACCATGTAGCTGTTAAATATATAATTAGAGTATATGTCTCATCATAATTAGATAATAAATCAACAATTTCACTTAAAGATAAATTGTAATAATTTCCACTCATTTTATATAATTATCGATATATATTTAATATAAAATTAAATATATATATATATTTAATAATATATATATGGAAAATAATTGGGGTAAGCATATATGGATTTTTTTACATAATTTTGCTAACAAAATAGATAATAATTTTTTTTGTAATAATAGAGAACTAGTTTTAAATACTATAAAATTAATATCTATATCTTTACCATGCTATTTATGTTCTGATCATGCTAAAATAAAATTAAATAATTATAATTTTAATACTATTAATGATAAAAATGATTTGAAAAAATTTTTGTATGATTTTCATAATCATATAAATAAAAAATTAAACAAAAAAATTTATGATTTAAGTGTTTTAAATCAATATGATAATTGTAATTTTAATATTTCATGTAATAATTATTTCAAAATTATTAAAATGCATAATGATACTAATAATAATCCTAAACTTATGTTACATAAATTTCATAATAAAGGTAATTTAAATAATATTAAAAGTAATATAAAAAAAATTTTTTATAATTAATTTAAATGTCTAATAATAATAATGAATTAATTAATGTTATCAAAGAATATATATCAACTTGTTCTGAAATTATTAAAATCAATAACACTCTTAAAAAATATAAAGAAAACAAAAAAATATTAACTGAAAAGTTAATTAAACTTATGGAAAATTCTGAAACTGATTGTTTAGATACTACTAATCAACAGATTATATATAAAATTAATAAAGTTAAACAACCTATTAACTCAAAATATTTAAATAAAGTATTAACACAATATTTTGAACATCATGATAATATTGATATTCAAGATTTGAATTCTTTTATTAATGATAATAGATCTATTACACAAAAACCTGTATTATTATTAAAATATAAATAAATTTTATATTATTATTATTATATAAATAATGTTTACACCTTATATAAATAAAATACTGCTTTTTTTATTTATTTTTATTGTTATAAGTCTTGCTATGATTTTTATTGGTAAATTCTTTTCTATACCTGTTTATTTTTATATACATTACATTTTATGGCTTTTTTCTTTATTTTTATTTTTTTTATTATTAAGTGATTTTCATATAAATAAATTTCTTATTGGAAAAAATTGATTCTATGTTAAATTTATTATCATTATACATATTATTATTATTATTATGTATTTAAAATTTGAACACGAACATAAATGTTATATATTAGGTCCATCTACGTTATGGCTTATTTATCCTATTATCAATGATATTTATCATATTATTAATTCTAATAATATTATATTTATCAAAAAAATTATAATTATTAACATTTTAATAGTTACTGTTTCTTCTCTATTAAATTGGTTTTTTCTTAACAAAAACAAATTTTATTCTTATTTAGATTTGTTCTTTGCTAGATCTTTATTTTGTTTGATTATTTATTATTACTTTTATTATTTAAATTATTCTTATGTTATTCAATTTGATTTTCCTGTATTAGTTTTTATAACATATATTTTAGCTAAAATATTTGAAAGATTAAATTATATTCTTATTAGTACTTTATTTCATTATACATTTAGATTTATTGGTTATTGGTGGATTTTTATTGCATTCAATTATAATATTATAAATAATAATTTTGATAATTTTATTCTTGTATTTACTCTTAATTCTACTATTTATTATATTTATTTTGTTTATTTCATTGTTTATTTTAATTTCTATTATTTGTATTATTATAGTATTTATTTTTACATAAATGAATGTATTAATACTATATATTTAATCATAATAAATTATTCTATTATTTGTAATATTTAATTGTTATTATATTTTTATTAAAATAAAATGTTATCATATTAATCTATTTTAAATTCTTATAATATTTTCTGTTATCATATAACATCATTATATTTTTATGTTAGCCATTGTTAGCCATTTTAATAAAGGTAATAAAAAATATAAAATTGTATTCATTTTGTTATGTTAATTGATGTTACATAAATATGTATAAAAAAAAACCTGTTTTTTGTTAGCCATAATTAGCCAAAAAGTTAGCCATAATTAGCCAAAAAGTTAGCCATAATTAGCCATTTCATTTTTTGAATATTTAAAGAAATTTGAAAATATTTTTTTTTGGATTTTTTAACATATTTTTTTTCAAACCATAATACATCAGAAAAACAAATTTTTTAAAAAAATAAAAAAAAAATTTAATTTTCAAAAGT
>Ga0213864_10001278_pt1 | contig 11416 bp, 6 predicted proteins | sample PICome_5_FD_160078 | JGI IMG/M metagenome (GOLD analysis project Ga0213864, IMG submission 160078) | Coastal seawater microbial communities near Pivers Island, North Carolina, United States - PICO247 | ecosystem: Environmental > Aquatic > Marine > Coastal | place: USA: North Carolina | collected... | reverse complement strand
AAACGAAGCAAGAAACTCTTATCTTGCATTGAGCGCAACTGACCCGTATCGATTTTTTAATGAGATTGAAGGGACATTGACCAAATGGGATGAGATAGAATTATTGCAGTATTTAAAACTTCAAAATGAAAGAGGAAATTTAGAAGGGTTAGGTAAATGGATTAACTATTCTAAGAACAAATCTCTTGTAATATTTCTTGTAAAAATGGTCGGCCATTTTAAACAAAAAGGTATTGATGACATTTTGATTGAAAAACTAGATGATGAAGACGCAATGGTACGTTCGGTATCGATTGATACTATTGGAATTTTGAATTTAAAACAAATAGAACCGACGTTGATTGAAAGATATTATACAGAACCAGAAATTTGTCAGGTGGCGATTATTAAAACCATTCAGAAATTTAATACCGGTTTGTCATTATCATTCTTACAACAAGCATTTCAAGATTCGAATAATACCGATACGAAGAAAATTATTGCGGAGGCAATTTTAAACTATAGCTATGAAGGTAGGGTTGCCTTTCAGAACTTAAAAACAACGCTTAAAGATTTTGATCAGACCATTTTGCAACATGTAGAAACGCCTCTTATTAAATTCAAATAGATGCTAGAAATATTTACGGTTATTTATGAGTATTTCATATTCTTCTATGCAACTTCATTAATCATAAGTTATATAGTTCTAGCCATCTTTTCCTTTTTAGCAATCAACAGATATAAAAGTTACAACACCGATATTGACGATGAAGAATTACTAAAATCTGACCTTGCGCCAGGGATTTCTGTAATTGCCCCTGCCTTTAATGAAGAAAAAACCATCATTGTAAATGTAAAATCACTTCTTACACTTGAATATCCGTTATTTGAAGTGATCATCGTGAATGATGGTAGTAAAGACAAAACCCTTGATCTTCTTATCGAGGAATTCGAACTTGTTGAAGTGCCTTTTGCATACGTAGAAAAAGTAAAAACAAAACCATATAAGCGAACATTTAAATCCACCAATCCAAAGTATGATATCCTTACGATTGTGGATAAAGAAAATGGTGGAACAAAAGCGGACGCCTTTAATGCTGGCCTTAACGCCTCAGTATTCCCGTACTATCTTAATACCGATGTAGATTGTATTCTTGCTCGTAACACACTCACGAAAATGATCAGGCCGATCTTGAGTTCAAAGGAACGAGTTATTGCGGTGGGTGCTACACTCCGAATGTCCAATAATTGTGATATTGAGGAAGGTCTGATTAAACGTGTTCGCCCACCAAAAGCATTAATCCCGAGATTCCAAGAGTTGGAATACATTCGATCTTATCTACTTGGTAAGATGGGATGGGAATTGATAAACTCTGTTCCCAACGTATCTGGAGGTTTAGGTATGTTTGATAAAGAGATTGCAATTAAGGCAGGTGGATATGGTGCCGACTCTCACGCAGAAGATATGGATATGTTGACGCGAATGTGTGTTCACATGATGAACAACCGACTAAAATATCGCGTTGGATACATTCCGTTATCATGCTGCTGGACTGAAGGACCACCAAACCTAAAAATCTTAAGTCGACAGCGAACACGCTGGGCAAGCGGACTTTTTCAGATGTTTTATGACCATAGGGCCGTGCTTTTTAATCCGAAATACAAAAACTTAGGAATGGTAACATTCCCTTACGTCTTTATATATGAATTCCTTGCTCCGATTATCGAAGTATTTGGGATTTTGTTTACGGTCTTCCTGTTAATTTTTGGTTTAATTAACTGGACTTTTGCTCCTTTGATTTTATTTTATTCCTATGCCTTTGCGGTTATGGTATCATCTATCGTAATAATATGGGATCAGATGACGTTCAAGTACTACAAAACAACCGGGGAGGTGTTAGCATTGTTCGTAACAGCAATTTTGGAACCATTCTTGTACCATCCTTTAATTATGTTCTTCTCGTTAAAAGGGTATTATAGTTATATTACATCCCGAGAATTGGCATGGGGAACAATGACACGTCAAGGATTTGAGAAGAAAGATGATACAAAAAATAATAACAATCAATCAAACGATACAAATAATAAAAATAACAGGCCGAACATTTTTCAACGAAGGGGGAAAGATGAAAGCGGTGGGAAGTTTGAACCAATAAAAACCTAAACTCCTAACAATGAAAGTAAGTCGAATTTTAATTACTTTAACCGCAGCCATATTTATCGGTTTAAATGGCTACGCACAAGAATACGATTCTTCGGATGAGTATTTTGATGACGCGAAAAGAAATCTAGAGCAGCAAAACTTCGCAAATGCTGCAAGACTTAGTTTAAAGGGTTTAAAACTTGCCCCTAATGATTTGGATTTAAAAATTTTATTAGGGAAATCATATTTGGAATTAGGCCGATACGATTCCAGTAGGTTCGTTCTAAAGCAAGTTTATGAAAAACGTCGAAAAGATATTACCGTACTTCAATATCTAGTGAATGTTGAGCAAACAACAAAACGATATTCAGATGCTGTATGTTATGTGAATGAACTGCTAGAAATTACGCCATACAGCCGAGGATGGTGGAGAAGAAAAATTGCCATTTACAAAGAAATGGGTAATTATGAAGAAGCAGAACGCTCACTGAAACGTATTCAGAAGATTTATCCTGACGATAAAGAACTTCAAGAACAATATAACTACATCATGATTGGTGATGGCACAGATGCTACCAAAAACAAAAAGTACGACGAAGCCAATCAAATCTATAAAACTGTTATCGACTATAACCCAAATAACAAAGATGCCTATTTGGGAATAATCAAAAACGAAATTTTAAAAGGTAATAAAGAAGAAGCCCTAGTATTCGTAAATAGAGCACTTCTTGAACTTCGTGAAGATCGCACCCTAATCGAAAAGAAAATCGGTCTACTGGAAGAATTAGGACGGTATGAAGAGGCGATTACCTTTATTAATACTTTGGATCCAGCCAAATTTGGAGACTTACGATCAAATACAATGCCTTATTTAATGCAAGAGTCGGCAAGATTCAATGAGTATAATGATCCATATACTTTAAATAAAAAATTATATGACATTAATGGAAATTCAGAATCACTGAACTACATCATAAACAACGCCTTAGGAAAAGGGTATTATATCGATGCTGAGTATCATTTGGATAGAGCCCTTCGAAGAAATCCGAATTCTAAATCACTCTTGGTAAAACAAATGCAGTTATACCGAGCTACAAAGGAAACTACGAAATACGAAAAATCTGTACTAAATCTTCATGAAAAATTTCCCAATGATGCAGATGTTTCCTATGCATACAACGAGTTGATGTACGAGACTGGAAAAAGGTATATTCTTGAACAGCGATATCCTGAAGCTTTACCAATTTTTCAAGATTTGGTATCATCACCTGATTTCACCAAAGAAGCAGAACAACAAATTTTTAGCATTTACCTACTTCAGAAAAGATTTGATGAAGCTACTGAACAGATTGATAAACTTATCCAATTAGATCCTAATAATGCTGAATACTTGTTGAAGAAATCAACTTTGTATCAGCAAATGGAATTATTTGATGATGCCTTGGAAATCACAAGAAATCTGGAAACACAATACCCTCTTAATGAAAGATATCCAACAATTTACGTTTCTCAAACCGAAGAATATGCTACTTACCTGATGCGAGAAGGTAGGTATAGTCAAGTACTTCCTGTAGTTGAGGACGGATTGACACGTGATGAAGACAATAAACTCTTACTAAATCTAGCTATTAATGCTTCATCAGCAATTCCAAATTATCCGAAGGGAATTCAATATGGACAACAGGCCTTGCAATACTATCCGGAAAACAAAAACTTCAAATTGAAATTATCAAATATGTATTCTCTTAATAAGGAGTTTGATAATTCAATTCAAATATTGGATTCTTTAAAATTGATCTATAAGTATGATAGAAAAATCAAAAATGCTTTAGGTGAAGTCTTATTCTATAAAGCTAAAGATCAAGAAGAACGCGGATTAGTAGATGAGGCCTTAAAAAATTACGATTCCGCCTACACGCTAAACGCCGAAGACAAAGGTTCAATGATGCGATTGATCAATTTGCACATTACTGAAAAGCCTTACGAAGAATCATTGCAATTCATCGATCAGAAATTGGCTAAAGCGCCGAATGATAATTTTTTAAGATATAAGAAAGGTGTAGTTTTTGAGTTATTAAAACAATATGATTCAGCATATTATTACCAAAAATACAGAGAGATAGACAATCCGTATGAACAGCAACAATGGAATGTTTACCTCGAATCCTTAGGAGCCACTCAGCTGAAAAATGAGTTAGGCGCTACGTACCTAAAAGCAACTTCAGATTCATTAGCATTTAGTACGTCATTTGCGGGTATTACGTACAGACACAAATACGATAAAAAGAATACTTTTGGCTTAGATCTCAACTATGCGGCACGTCGAAATGGTGTAGCATTCCAGATCGGACCTTATTATTCTCGGGTATTCACATCCACGCTTTACGCAGATGCGGGACTGCTTTTCGGAGGACAATTTTTCCCCAAATTAAAGCTGTATGCCAATGGTTACAAGGCATTAAAAAATAATTATGAGGCAAGAGTTGGGATTAGTGTAGCCAGACTGCAGAATGATGTCAATTACTTCACCCTTGGATTGGGTGCAGCGCGTTCCTGGGATGATGTCTGGGTTAATGCCAAGTTATCCATAATGAGAGATAATTTATTCTTCTACAGTAATATAATGGGCCAAGCTCGTTTCACTTTGAATCCAAAGGGAGATTTTCTATCGCTCATACTATCTGGGGGTAGTGCTCCATTTGATCAGCAGGTGCAGTTCCAGCAGAATACATTTACTGAATTCATAAATACCATGATTGGCGCAGGATATAAACATAATCTCTCTCCTAAAACGTCTATTTTAATTGATGGCACTTGGTATAATTTCGCCACTAGGTTGAATAACTATACGAACCAATACAACCTCGGAATTACGATTACTACCAAATTTTAATTCCTATAAGCCTCATTCATAGTGAAAAAGATTGTTGCAATCATATTATTTTTATTAGGTGCATATGCTAGCGCTCAGAATAAAATGATTCTCTATTCCTTAGAATCAAAAGTTTTTCCCAGAATAAATATCCCATTTGGTTCTGATGTATACACGCAAAAGGCTGCAATAGAATTTCAAAATAACTTTGAAATCCTAACAGGTACGCGATTAAAAATTCATAAAGTCAATAAATTTTCAGACAATGAAAATTTAATCATACTTCGTGTAAATCCAGACCAGAACAAAGATTTTTGTATTGGTAAGGCCAATCAGAACACTACGATTACAGCAAGTTCATTACAGAATTTGACATTTGGTATTAATGAGTTTTTTCAACGCTTTACCAATCTGACCTACGCCGAAAAAAGTAGACAAAAGACGAAAACCAATAAGGTCTACAAGATTGATTTGCCCTCAAGGTTCAACTATTGCTATACAGCAGATTTTTCCTACCGAGAACCATATTTTTCGAGAAACTTCAAAACAGATTACTCGCATTGGAATAAGACCAATTATTTAGATCTTAACTGGGGAATTTGGGGACATAACCTACCTAAAATTTTAAGGAAATATCAATTAACAGAAACGGTTTATGCAGAAGTCAACGGAAGAAGAAATAAAAATCAATTCTGTTTTTCTAGCGATGATTTATTGAACAATTTGAGTCAGGAAGTTATTAAAATCTATGAAAGCGATAACGCACTAAGCAGATTTATGATTCTCCCTAATGACAATGATTTAGCCTGTATGTGTGAAAAATGTCGAAAAATTGGTAATACGGCTAAAAATGCATCGCCGGCTGTTTTTACCTTTTTAAACAAATTGGCTAAAAAACATAGAGACCTCAACTTTTTCACATCGCATTATAATACCGTTACCGAAGTTCCAAATTTCAGAGCAGAGAAAAACATCGGACTTTTCTACAGCACCATTAACATTCAAAAAGGTATTCCTATTGAAAAATCCAAATATTTCGAACAATTTGAACGCGATATAAAGAACTGGAAAGAGCATGTAGATGATGTTTACATTTGGGACTACACTGTAAACTTTGATAATTACTTTGATTTTTACCCAATTTTGAGAGTAACACAAGACAACCTAAAACTTTATAAAAGATTGGGGGTCCGTGGTGTTTTCCTTCACGGAAGTGAATACAATTATAGCACTTTAGAAAATTTAAAAACACATATTTTCGCAAAGCTTCTTTGGGATACAGACATTGATTTAAATAAAGAAATTACTTCATTTTTAAATGCCAATTATTCAAAAAAAGTAGCGAAAATACTTGCTGAGTTTTACATATATATCAATGACTCGTTTTACACTAGCAATAAAGAATTAAGTATTTATTCTGGTATTCACGAAATGGCAGCAAAATACCTAGATCCTAAACTTTTGTTTTCCTTTTATGATGAGTTCGATACCTATGTAGAAAGCAATACGTACAATGAAAACTTTCTTCAAATCGCTTCTGCCCTCACCTTCTTAAAATTGGAAGTGATGAGAGATTACGGATTTGGAACCTATGGTTATGGTGATTTGTACAATAATGAAATACGTGTAAAAAACGAAGTTAGAACCTTATTAGATAAATTGGACTCCTATAGCAGATTAGCAAAAATATCAACCTATAACGAAGTTCAATATAGCATTACAAGTTATATTCAAAGTTGGCGTGAAACTATTTACCGATATGATAAAAGAAACAATTACTTTTTCAAAAAGCCTTTTAATGTTTTATCAAGTCTGGATGAAGATTATACCAATACCAGTCTTTTGAATGATGGGGCTTTCGGACTATTAGATTATCATACCAACTGGATATTATGCTCCGTAGATGATTTAGTTTTAAAGGTGAAAAAGACTGATATTGAAGAATCTAAACAAATCACATTTTCATTTTTACAAGACACAAAGCATGGTATTTACTTCCCTTATCGTATTCGATTGAAGGGTACTAAAAACAATACAATTAAGTCATTTATGTTACCAAGGAACGATGAAAAACTAACAAAAAAAGAATTCATTCTTAACTTACCAACTCGATATGATAATGAACAATTATCCGACGAATTTCTGATTATAATTGAAAAAAATAATAAGCGAGGTAAGAACACGCTCGCGGTGGATGAAATAATTTTTAATTAAAAAAATTAATACCTTTATCGCTATGAAAAAAGTACTTCTGCTGATCGGATTTTTTATTTTCCTTGATTCTTGTGATCTAAGAAAGCCGAATATTGAAAATGTAGAACGTACCAAAATTGAATTTTTAGATCCAGATCGTCATTATTACCCAATTTTAAGAGGTTCTGAATTAACGGCCTCATACAAATTTTGGAATCGTGGTGATACCCCTTTAATCATTTATGAAGTACAGGCTTCCTGTGGATGTTTAGATATTGATTTCCCTACAGGATCAATTGGTAAAGATGACTTCGGATTTATTACAGTTGATTACGATAGTGCTAAAAATATTGGATTTGTTGAATTCTATATAACAATAGTGGCCAATACTGAAAATGATATCTTTAATACCATAAAATTTGATGTGAATGTCGTTACCTCTCCTCACTATACTCAAGATTACGAAGAAATCTATTTAAGACGTCGTAAAGAAAAATTAGGAGGTGAAGTGGATGGTGATTTAACACAACAAGGCTATTATATTGACTTCGATAGAACCATCCGATAATTTGTTAAAAATATAATTTGACAACCAAGGCAATTTGTAGCTTTGGTTTTTTTTATTTGAAAACCGTAAATCAGGACAATTGAAAACCCGTTCACTTGTAGTAGAAATTGGAAAAGCATTAGGGAAACTTATCGTAGCTGGAGTTTTTATTGGTTTATTAAAAGAATACGACCTGATTATTGCCATTTGTTTAGCGCTAAAAGTATTCTATAATGTTTTCCGCGACATCATCAAGCCTGAAGATAAAAACTGGTTGTTACTCATCGGAATGTTACTTACCGGATTCGGTGGGATAATTGGAGAGATCTGGGGTGTTTCCAACGGATATTGGGAATATCATGAAATAAGCGGTAAACTTCCATACTGGTTGCCATTCGCATGGATGTTAGCCTTCGATTATCTCTACAAAGTTGAACGAAAATTAATTCGCTTTTTATCTAATCCGTCTCAAAAAAACAAAATCCTTTTGGCTATTCTTTTATCGCTAATTCTACCAGCTTTCGGAGAAATGATTACGATTTATCTGGGAGTTTGGACCTATTATTGGCCGTATCAGTTATTTGGAGTGCCACTTTACGCTTTTTTGTGCCTCGTTTTTATTCATATGCTGGTCTATGCGCTAATGAATAGAATCTGTACTCGATATAAAATTGAAGATATCGTATTTACTTAAAACTCAAGAATAGTGAAAGCACCCTCAAGAGGCTTAAGACCGTTTTTTATTCGTTGAAGGAAGTCAGGACCATATTCTAAATAATACTCGCTAAAATTGCGCTGTCGCTCCTCTAGACCTCCATTTGGAAGTAATTCATTCTGCAGCTTTGTAATTCTTGATACCAATTCTTGTAATCTACGTTTTTCGGCTTTTAACAATCGCTTTTCTAAATTTCTTAAACCGTTGATTTGTTTTTTCTCCTGAGCATTAACCGCCCCAATAAATGAAGGATCAGTTTGTCCAGCAACGTTTCGCAATGCGTCAAATTGATTTTGTAAAAATGTAATTTTGTCTGAAAAATTCAATTCTAAATCGGAATTTTCTTTTACCTTTTTATCTAGAAGCTCCGTTTGTTTCAAGAACAACTCTTCCAAGGACATATTTAATTTTTCAAGTTTGCTCCGCTGTTTCGTTGAAACCACCTGAACAGAATTTCTCAGCAGTAACATCGGAAAGGTAACTTCACTTTGTTCAAAATAGGCCTTTAGTTGTAGCCAGTAAGCCAGCTCTCCTCCACCACCGATATAGCAAAGATTTGGTAGTACTACCTCCTGGTACAAAGGTCGAATCAAAACATTTGGTGAAAATCGCTCTGGATGTTTTTGAACCTCCTCCAAAATTTCATCCTTCGTAAAGGAAATATCAGTATTCAATACTGCATAGTTCTCATATTCCAATACAATTCGCTCTCGAATTCCTTCATTCAAATAAAATAAATTGAGGTCTCTCGGATTCACTTGAATAGTATATGCAGCAAGTGAATCATTGGTTTCTCTAACCGCATTAGCAGCGCGATTATGCAATAATTCATTCTCGATATGCGGAATCAGAGTTGTTTTCAACTTTGGATCATCTGAATCCATAATAACTAATCCGTAATCCTTGAAGAGTTCATTCGCTAAATATCGGGTTGCATTAGCCAGATTAGAATGATTTACATAAGCCTTTTCAAATAATTCTCTCAGATCATTGGCATTATTCGATTCACCCAAAAGTGATGAAAACTGCTCAAATACCTGATGTAATCCATCCGTAGAAAATCTTCCGACCCCACCTGTTTGATTTGAGCTCCAAGAGACGTTCTCACCTTTGAATTTGAAAAAATTGATTTCATCAAAATCATGATCCTCTGTAGCCATCCAATACATCGGCACAAAATTGTAATCTGTATATTTTTCGGCTAACTCTTCACACAAATTAATGGTCGAGATAATTTTATATAAGAAATACAAAGGGCCCGTAAATAAATTCAACTGATGCCCAGTCGTAATTGTAAAGGTCTTATCTGATGATAAATATTCAATATTTTGAAGGGTTTCTTCGGATGTATTCACCTTGAGATATTGTCCTTTCAATACATCAACTAAAAGTTTTCTGTGATTCGAATTGTAGTTGGATGTTTTTTCTTTGATTTGACCAGCAAACTCATCAATTGAGGGAAAACGGTTGTAGAATGGTTTTAGAGTTTTGTCCTGATTCAAATAATCGACAATCAGTTTGGAGTAAAATCCGGTATTTTGATAAGGTATTTTTGTTATAGACATACGAAAATATTCCCTTCAAAGAATGCTTCCTAATTGGAATAGCGTCCTGAATTTGCAGAAGTAAAAGTACAAATAAATCTGCGCTTCACATATCGCTTGATGATTCTAACAAATTTTTAACTCCCCGAATATTATCAGAAAACAAGATGAAAATTATCCTTACTTTTGGTTGAATTTAATTTTAAATTATGAATAAACGATATGCGTGTCTGGTAGGATTACTATTACTATCCTTTTCAGTTTTTTCTCAAACCATCAAATCTCCTGAAGCGTTTTTAGGATACGAGTTGGGGTCTCGTTTTACCAGACATCATAAGGTTGCCGAATATTTTACATATGTGAGCGAAACATTACCAAATGTAATTCTGGAAAAATATGGAGAAACTAATGAGTTCAGACCACTATTGGTAGCTTATATTTCTTCACAAGAAAACATTGACAATCTAGAATCGATTCGAAAATCCAATTTGGGTCAAACTGGTTTAGTAGCCCCAAATGGAAAAAATGACAAAGCAATTGTTTGGTTAAGTTATAATGTTCATGGAAATGAAGCGTCAAGTACTGAGGCTTCTATGAATACGCTGTATAAGTTGGTTACCGAAAAGCAAGATTGGTTAAAAAATACGGTGGTTATTATGGATCCATGTATCAATCCTGACGGAAGAGATCGATATGTAAATTGGTATAATCAAGTAAAAAGCACCCCATACAACACCATTCAAATCGGAAAAGAACATGTAGAGCCATGGCCAGGAGGAAGACCAAATCACTACTTATTCGATTTAAATAGAGATTGGGCTTGGGCAACACAGAAAGAAACCCAACAACGTTTAAAAATTTACAATCAATGGATGCCTCATATCCATGTTGATTTCCACGAACAAGGCATTAACAATCCGTATTACTTTGCCCCGGCAGCAGAACCTTTTCATGAAATTATTACGCCATGGCAGCGGGATTTTCAAACTCAAATCGGAAGAAATCATGCCAAGTATTTCGACCAAAATAGCTGGTTATATTTCACAAAAGAAAGCTTTGATCTATTGTATCCAAGTTATGGAGATACCTACCCGACCTATATGGGAGCTATTGGTATGACCTATGAGCAGGCTGGACATGGTAGAGCCGGCCTTGGAATCCAAACTGACGAAGGCTATGTTCTTACGTTAAAAGACCGATTAACACATCACACAACAACAGGTCTATCAACCGTAGAAATCGCCAGTAAAAATGCAGGAAAATTAAATGATGAGTTTACCAAATTCTTTGATAATTCTGATTTAAAATTCAAAAGCTTCATTGTCAAAAATGACAACAGCGATAAAATCAACAGACTAAAAACCTTACTCGATAAACATGAGATATCCTATGAATATGCTTCCACCTCTGAAGCCAAAGGATT
>Ga0213864_10001277_pt1 | contig 11417 bp, 9 predicted proteins | sample PICome_5_FD_160078 | JGI IMG/M metagenome (GOLD analysis project Ga0213864, IMG submission 160078) | Coastal seawater microbial communities near Pivers Island, North Carolina, United States - PICO247 | ecosystem: Environmental > Aquatic > Marine > Coastal | place: USA: North Carolina | collected... | reverse complement strand
TACTTTAAATTCATCAATTTTTAAATTTTCAGGAAAATCATCATTGAATTTAGCTTGTTCAATTAAATATTGATATTTTTCTTGTGGATTTGGAAATAAAGACAATGTTTTTTTGTAATTATCAATCTTTTCCTGAATACTCATTATTTAAGTAATCCCACACAGTCTTCAATAGCAGAAGCTAATATATCAAAGTCTCTTTCGTCATTGTAAATGTATCCTGTTGCTCTAAAGGTTGAATCTAATTCTAGTTTTCTGTGAAAAGGTTGAACACAGTGATGGCCTGACCTTACAGCTACTCCATGAGTATCTAACATAATAGACATATCAGAAGAGTGAACTCCGTCAATACTCATTGCAAAAGTGCATCCAGCTATATCAGATGTAGAGTGAATTATATTTAATCCTTCTACATTTTCTAACTTTGATTTAGCATAATTTCTTAGACTATTTGAGTGCTCTTCAACAGCTTCCATAGTTAGGTTATTCAAATATTCAACTGCAAAACCTAAACCAATAGCTTCAACATAAGGTGGTGTACCTGCTTCAAATTTATGTGGTATTGGTGCCCAGGTTGCAGATTCATAGAAGACTTCTTCAATCATATCTCCGCCACCATAAACAGGCTCCATGCTTTCTAGAATTTCTTTTTTGCCCCAAACAACTCCAATACCTGTAGGGCCGAGCATTTTATGGCCTGAAACACATAAAAAATCTATGCCTAATTTTTGGACATCAACTTTTCGATGAGGTACAAGTTGTGCGCCATCAACTATGAAGTAAGCATTAGATTTGCTTTTTATTAATTCACTCATATTTTTAATTTCCGTAAGCATGCCAGAAATATTTGATTCACCAACAATAGAAACAATTTTTGTTTTTTCAGATAATAACGAGTCAAAGTGACTCATATCTAAATTAAAGTTTTTGTTAATTTTTACAAAGTTTATTTTTAAATTATGTTTTTTAGCAGCCATTTGCCAGGGAATTAAGTTTGCATGATGTTCTATTTCAGAAAGAATTATTTCATCACCGCTTTCTAAATTTTTAGTTAAAGAATTTGCTAAAAAATTAAATCCTTCGGTACAACCTTTAGTAAAAATTATCTCGTCAGAAGAATTAGCATTTATAAAATCTTTAAAAATATTCCTAACATTTTCATATTTTTGAGTTGTTTCAGCTGAGAGAACATAAGTACCGCGGTGAACATTAGCATTATTTTCTTTATAGATGTCTGACATAGCATCAATTACAAGATTTGGTTTTTGAGAAGTTGCACCTGAATCTAGATAAGTCAGGGGTTTTCCATTAACCTCTCTCTTTAATATTGGAAAATCTTTTTTAATTTCTGAAACATTCATTACAAATAGGATTCATATCCTTCTTGTTCAAGTTTATCAGAAAGTTCAATTCCACCTGTTTCGATTATTTTTCCATCTACAAATACATGAACAAAGTCTGGCTTAATATACTCGAGTAGTCTCTGATAGTGAGTTACAACTAAGTATCCTTTATCAGGTGTTTTAAGTTTACTTACACCTTCACCTACAACTTTTAATCCGTCTACATCTAAACCAGAATCTGTTTCGTCTAAAACGGCTAATTTTGGATTTAAGACAGCTAATTGAAGAATTTCATTTCTCTTTCTTTCTCCTCCAGAAAATCCCTCATTTAAATACCTATCTGCAAAATCTGCAGAAAGTCCCAATTGTTCCATTGCTTCTGCAACTTTAAGCCTAAGTTCAAGTGTTGTGTATTCAGTCTCTTCAATATTTGTAAGTGCTGTCTTGAGCATATTTACAATTGTTACACCTGGTATTGACTCAGGATACTGAAAGGCAAGGAACATTCCAAGCTTTGCTCGGTTATCAACAGGCTCTTCTGTGATTTCTTCATTTTCAAAAATTATTTTTCCATCTGTGACTTCGTAAACAGGGTTTCCCATTATGACATTAGCTAAGGTTGATTTACCTGATCCATTGGGGCCCATAATTGCATGAACCTCTCCCGGATTAATTTCTAGATCTACTCCCTTAAGAATTTCTGTACCGTCAATTTCTGCGTGTAAATTTTCAATTTTTAACATGTTATATATGTTAATTACGATTGAAAACAAATTGAATTTGAATAGCAGAAATAAATAAAGAAAATTACAATAAAGTAATGCAATTTTCACTAAATGAAGTTCAAAAAGAAATCCAAGAAAACTCTACAAAAATACTAAAAGATAATATTGATTTATTAAACACAATTCAACAGGTTGATGAAAATTGTAGAATCGATAGAAAAATATGGTCATTGGTTAATGAACAAGGTTGGTTAGCTTTAGATGTTCCAGAAGAATTAGGTGGGCTAGGTTTTAGTTCTGCTGATGCTTCAATTTTGTCTGAAGTTTTAGGATATTTTATGCCAATTATTCCAACATTTTCTTCGGGAATTGTATTCAAAAATTTATTACTTTCTTCTTCTGAAAACATAAGAGAAGAATTATTGCCGGAGATAATTTCTGGTGAAAAAATTGGTACATATGCAGTATATGAGAGCAGTAGCTATGATTTATCTGTCGAAAATGTGAGTACAGAGCTTTCTACACATCCTGATGGCTATGTGTTGAATGGTACAAAAAAATATGTCATGTTTGGCGATGTGTCAGAATATATTGCTGTTCTAGCTAAATGTGATCAAAACTTGATGTTTGTACTAGTCAGCGCAGAACAATCTGGTGTAGCAATAACTGAAACAACATCATTAGATCAAACAAGGCCTATGTGTTCAATTAATTTTGAAAATGTAGAAATTCCATCGAGTTCTGTAATGATTGAACTAGATGAAGACTTAAGTCAATGGGAGCATGTCAAAAATAAAGCCTTAGGGTTTTTATCAATGGAGCAAGTAGGGGGAGCCCAAGCTTGTTTGGATATGGCAACTCTATACGCCAAAGAAAGAATCCAGTTCGGAAGACCCATTGGTTCATTTCAAGCAATACAACATATATGTGCAAATATGTTGGTTCAATTAGAGAGTGCAAAGTCTGTTGCTTACAGCTCTGTTAGGGTTGATGAATCAGATCAAGTTGAACTTGAAATGAGTACAATGTTGGCTAAATCTTATTGCTCAGAAGTCTTTAATAAAATAGCCGGTGATAATATACAAGTTCATGGAGGAATTGGATTTACATGGGAACATCCTGCTCATTTATATTTTAAAAAAGCTAAATCAGACTCCTTATTGCTCTCTACACCAAAAATCGCAAGAGATAGAATAGCTACTTTACTTAGTATTTAATTATGAGCGCACTTGATCGATTTGAAAATCATCAAATTTTGGGTTTTCGAAAAAATATGAAAGCTTATGATGTTAAATATCAACAACACTTAGATGAACTCCTAGTTTTAATAGAAAAACACGAAGCTTTAAAAAACAACCTAATTCAAACATTTGCACCAGATACATTTGATGAAGCTAAAAATAGAGGATTTAAACCCTTAAATTAATTTCCAAGTAGATTTACTACTTGAAGTATCGTGAAAAAGTAAATTTTTGTTTTCTAAATATTTAAGGTGTGACATAGTTTCTTGAAAAGCTAGTCGTTGGTTTAGTTCATCAAGTTCTCGGGGAAAAAGTTCAAGCATAATATCCCAGCCATTTATGTTTTTACCTTTTAAAATATTTAAAATTTTTTCGGATCTTCTCTGGTGATGTAATTTCATTTGTTCTATCCTTTTATGCGGTTCTTCAATTAACCCAAAATGCCCAGGCGCAATAAGGTCATGTTCAATGTTATAAACCTTGTCTAGAGATTCTATATATTTTGTTAACAGGTCTTCCTCTTGATTTATAGTTGGTATGAAAGGAGTAATCCTTGGCAAGATATGGTCACCAGAGAAAATAATTTTTGAACTCTCGTCAAAAAGTGATATTTCTGTAATGTCATGGCCGGGAGTAAAGATTGTATTAATTTTTCTATTTAAAAACTTTATAGGCCCTTCTTCAAGCAAGATGTCTGGTGTTTTTACCACCCCTGAGTGACTTGGTGTTTTTATTTCTGATAAATTTTCTAAAAATGATTTTGGAGCGCCTTCTTTTTTTGCATAATCATGGAGTTCTTTAAATCTTATGGACCAATCGTTATAGACGTCTATAAAATTTTCAGAATTCTTATATAAGGCAAATGGAATATCAAGCTCTCTTAAAGAAGAAGATAAACCGATGTGATCTGAATGCATATGTGTACCTATTAACAACTTTATGTCTTCAAAATTAAAATTTAATTTATTTATTTCAGATTCAAGAAGTTGTAAAAATTCTTTTCCATTTACACCACAATCGATCATTACTAAACCATCGTTGTCTTCAATTAAATATACATTTACGTAACCTGGAGAACTCCAAGGTAATTTTAAAGGTATATGGTAGATGCCAGATTTTAAGGTAAAAGATTCCAATTTAAAAAGTTGCCAACCAAACGCTAAAAGATACAAGAATAAAAATTCCTGTTAATAAAGAAGCGATAATCAAGTGTCTTGTTTGCATATATGTATATTAACTATTTTTGAGATAAACTTAATTTTGAAGTTTCTACAAACTTTAGTAAATTTATATATGAAATAACAATGACCTTTTTAAATGGCGACCCCAAATAAAGAGTAGTTATTATCTCGATTAGATAGAAACCCTATCTGGAAAGAGGTAATTTGAAAAAATTAACCATCATAGGCGGAGGACCCGCTGGATATGCAGCTGCATTATATGCCAGCAATTTTGACGAAATCCAAACAACTTTAATAGAGTCTGACACGCTGGGTGGAACATGTTTAAACAGAGGATGTATTCCTGCGAAATATTGGCTTCATGTTGCAGAATTGAATCACGAAATATTAACCTCAAGTGAGTTTGGTATCAATATCGAAAATAAAACATTCGACTGGGCAGCAACAGCACAAAAGAGATTCGATACGGTAAATAAACTGGTTGGCGGTATAGGGATGTTGCTTAAATCAAAGAAAGTGAATGTTATAGAAGGTTGGGGATCGATAAAGAACAATACAACTGTTAATGTTTCAAAAGCTGATGGAACCTCACAAGACATAGAGTCTGATTTTATTGTTTTAGCTACTGGTTCTAAGCCACGGTCTATTCCAAGTATTGAAGTAGATGAAGAATTTGTAATTACATCTGATACAGCCCTGAACTGGGAACAACCACCAAAGAAAGTATGCATTATTGGTGCAGGTGCAATTGGATGTGAATTTGCAAGCTTGTTGAATGATTTGGAGTCTGATGTAACTGTTGTTGAGTTAGATAAGGAAATTTTACCTGGTTTAGATAAGAGAACATCTGGCGAGCTTAGAAAACAACTTGCTAAAAGAGGTATTGAATTCAAATTAGGTACTTCCGTAGATTCAATTGATGGAAAGAATGTAAAATTTTCTGACAATACTGAAGAAAGCTATGAATGTGTTTTGGTAGCTGTTGGAAGAGCTCCATTAACTGAAAATATAGGATTAGAAAGTACAAAAATTAAGTCAAATAATGGTTATATAGAAGTTGATTTAAATACACTTCAAACAGCTGAAAGCAACATATATGCACTAGGAGACATAGTTTCTGGCACACCCCAATTAGCACATGTTGCATTTGCAGAAGCAGTATGTTCCATAACTCATATAGCTACAGGATCAACCACTCCTATAAACTACAATGCAATACCATACGTAGTTTATACGAGACCAGAGCTTGCAGAAGTTGGTTTAAATAGCGATAAAGCCAAGGAAATGAATATTGAAGTAGCTCAAGCTCAACATAGCTTTGCTGGTGTCGGTAGAGCAATGCTACAGAATCAAAATCAAGGTTTAGTAAAAGTATATGCTCAAAAAGAAGGACCTATTATCGGTGCAAGTGTCTGCGGACCTTCAGCTGGTGAAATGATTCATGAATTAATGTATATGGTTGGTTGGGAGGCAGTTCCTGAAGAAGCTGCAGAATTTATTCATGCACATCCAACTCTTAGTGAAATTATAGGAGAGTCTTTAATGAGTTTAAATGGTAGGGGGTTACATTAATGCAAGTTGAAAAGATAATTAGAAAAGGATATTCAGCTACTCTTTCAAAAGATCAGCTTTGGGATATTTATAAATCAATGAAAACACAGAGAATTCTTGAAGATAGATTATTAAAAATGTATAAAGGCGGTCAGTTAAGTGGTGCTGTTTATCCAGGAATCGGTCAAGAAGCTTCAATGGCAGGTATAGCCGCAGGTATGGATGATAAAGATATTTTTGGTGGGACCCATAGAGATTTAGGTGTTCAGATTAAAAAGGGAGTTACTTTAAAAGAAATAGCTCTTAACTTCTTTGGAAAAGATGATGGGCCTTCAAAGGGAAGGGATGGAAACAGCCATTTTGGAGTTGTTGATAAAGGCACTTTAATGGTAGTTTCTCCTCTGCCAGATTCAGCCCCTGTTGCAGTTGGTTGGGCACTTGCTTCTCAACAAAGTGGTTCAGGTGTTGTAGCAGTAGCTAATTGTGGTGAAGGTGCAACTGCCACAGGAACATGGCATGAAAGTATAAATATGGCGGGCGTTTTAAATTTACCTGTTGTTTTTACGGTTCAAAACAATCAATTTGCATATTCATCTCCAAACGAAACTGAGTTTGGAACTCCTAATGTTGCAGATAGAGCTGCTGGCTATGGTATCCCAGCAAAAATAATTGATGGTAATGACATTTATGAAGTAATAGATGTAATGCATGAAGCATGTGAAAATGCAAGAAACGGCAATGGCCCTTCATTAATTGAACTTGTTACATTTAGACACTACGGTCATGCTGGGCATGATCCCGCAGAATATGTCAACGATGAAGTAAGAGATTTTTGGATGAAAAGAGATCCGATAGCAAGATTTGAAGACTCTTTAGTTTCAGAAGGGTTATTTACGACTGAGCAGTTTGTAAATTTACAAGATGAACTAGAAGCTGAAGTTAAAGAGGTTCTTGATTGGGCAAAAGAACAAAAAGATCCTGATCCAGAAAATGAAATAAAAGATATGTTTGCATCAAGAACAGCACCTGTAATTCAAAATGACGGAAGTTCATTAAAAACAATGAATTTCATTGAAGCAATTACCAATGGTCTTGATGAACTCATGGAAGCTGATGAAAATGTTTTTATGATGGGTGAAGACATTGGTGTTTTTGAAGGAGCATTTAAAGCAACAAAAGGTTTATTTAATAAATATGGACCATTTAGAGTTATCGATACATCAATTTCTGAAGGCGGTTTTACTGGAGCAGCAGTTGGTGCAGCTTTAGCTGGCAAAAAACCTATTGTTGAACTTCAGTTTTACGATTTTGTTTATCCAGCATTAGACCAAATTACTACCGAAGCTGCAAAATATCATTGGAAAGCTGGTAAAGCTGTCCCTATGGTTGTTAGAGGACCTACGGGTGCGGGAACAAGATCTGGTCCATTTCACTCAATTAGTCCGGAATCATTGCTAGCACACCATCCAGGAATAAAAGTAGTAGCACCTTCTAATCCTTACGATGCAAAGGGATTACTTGTTGCTGCAGCTAATGATCCAAACCCAGTTATGTATCTAGAACATAAAAAGCTTTACAGAAAACCAGATCTAAAAATGGACATACCTCTAGGTCTTTATGAGGTTGAAATTGGAAAAGGAAAAATTGTTCGCGAAGGTAGTGATGTAACAATTGTTACATGGTCTGGAATGGTATCTGTTGCTCAAGAGGCTGCTGATATCCTAGCAAAAGAAAATATTTCAGTAGAAGTGATAGATATTAGAACTATTGTTCCACTTGATGAAGAGATTATTCTTAAGTCTGTGGAGAAGACTTCTAATCTTTGCATTCTTCAAGAAGATGTTCCGTTTTCTTCTGTTGCTTCAGAAATATCTTCTTTAGTTGCAGAAAAAGGATTTTGGAACCTAGACAATCCAATAGTTAAAGTTACAGCTCCGAACACTCATATTCCATTTGCTCCAGTCTTGGAAGATGCTTTTATTCCTAATGCTTCAAAAGTTGTAAACGCAATTAAGGAACTACAATAAAATAATGAGTCAATTAGTAACTATGCCCCAACTTGGCGAAACTGTGACTGAGGGTACTGTCCTAAGATGGTTAGTAAATGTTGGTGATGAAGTAAAAGAAGATGATCCAATTTTGGAAATTTCTACAGATAAAGTTGACACAGAAGTTCCTTCACCATTTAGTGGAAAGGTTACAGCTCTGTTAGTTGAAGAGGGGGAAACTGTTGAAGTAGGAGCATCTCTTTTAGAGCTAGATGGAGAAGGTTCCCAAACAGAGAGTTCTGATGTTCAGCCTGAGATAGTAGATAGTCAAGTTTCTCAAAATGATATAAATAAAGAAAATATTGAAGAAGAGAAGGAAGAAAATGATGCCATCCCACAAAAAGTTATAGCAAAAGAATCGAAACAAAAAATATCTCCAGTTGTTAGGAGGTTAGCTTATGAAAATAATTTAGATTTAGATCTTATTGCAGGTTCCGGTCCTAATGGTCGTATTACTAGAAAAGACATTGAGAGTGCTTTAAATACAGAAAAACCAACTAAGAAAATTAACGATACTAAAACTACAGCTAAAGAAAATCCAACTAAGACTGAACATGTCCAAAGCGAATCAAATGCGGAAAACATTTCGAGACTAAGAAAAAGAATTGCTGAAAATATGATTATGTCAAAACAAACTTCTGCACATGTTATGACATCTGTAGAAGTTGATTTTGAAAACGTAGAAATATATAGAAGCAGTGTTAAAAAGAAATTTAAAAATGAAAATGGTTATTCTTTAACTTACTTACCTTTTATTTCACTAGCTACAATTCATGCTCTTAAAGACTATCCGACGGTAAATAGTTCTTTCGATTTAGAAAAAAATATACATACTCTTCATGGACATATCAATTTGGGTATAGCAGTTGATATCAATCAAGAAGGATTATTAGTTGGAACAATTAAAAATGCAGACAATTTAAATGTAAAAGGGTTAGCCAGTAATATTTTTGATATTTCTAACTTATTAAGAGATGGAAAGTTTGGATTGGAAGATGTATCTGGAAGCACATTTACTATTTCAAATAATGGTTCATTCAATTCATTTATTACATCTCCGATAATAAATCAACCAAATGTTGCGATCTTATCAACAGAGTCTGTTAAAAAAAGACCAGTTGTCATTGAATCATCAGACGGAACAGATTCAATTGCAATTAGACATACAGGAATTTTAAGTTTGACTTGGGATCACAGAGTTTTTGATGGCTCTATTGCCTTATTGTTTTTAAATTCAATAAAAGAAAAATTAGAAAAAACTGATTGGTCACAGGAAATAATTTGAGAAATCTAAACGTTAGGTGGCTAGGAAAGCTTCCCTATCAAGAAGCTTACGACTTACAACTCGGTATTCATAAAGATGTATCAATTGATAATAGTTCAGATGATTATCTTTTGTTACTTGAACATGACAAAGTAATTACAGTTGGTAGATCTGCTAAAGCGGAGAATTTATTAGTTGAAAAAAATGAATTACTAACAAAAAAAGTTGAATATGTAGAAACAGATCGTGGTGGGGATATAACATACCATGGAGAAGGACAGATTGTTGGATATCCAATTATTCGATTAACTGACCCAAAAAAGGTTATTCCATATGTCCGAGATTTAGAATCAGTAATTATTGAAACCTTAAAAAAGTATTCAATTGACTCTTTTACAAAAGAAGATGATACAGGCGTTTGGACCAAAAAAGGTAAAATTGCATCGATTGGAATTAAAGTAAGCAAATGGACAACGTATCATGGCTTTTCCTTGAACATTTTTGATTCGCTTGATGGGTTTGAACTAATTAATACATGTGGAAATGAGAGTGAAAAAGTAACATCAATACACTCATTCAATAGCAGTATTTCATTTCAAGATGTTGCAGAAGAACTAACAAAAAATTTTGTAAAGGTTTTTAATTATGTAGAAATAGACAAACAGTTTTCTCAATTTACACCTCGGCAATTAAAAACTAATAAAGAGTTCAATATTGATAGCATGGTGAAACAAGGAGTTTTTAATCCAAGTAAGGTATCAATACCATTAACAATAAAAGGAAACTTGCCAAATGAACCAAGTAGACCTGATTGGATGAAGGTAAAGGCAAATTTAGGTAAAGATTACATGTCTCTAAAAGGATTGTTGAAAGAAAAAAAATTAAATACTGTTTGTGAAGAAGCCTCTTGCCCTAATATTTACGAATGTTGGTCTATGGGTACAGCTACTTTTATGATTATGGGCGACGTTTGCACAAGAGCTTGTGGATTTTGTGATGTAAAAACAGGAAAACCTGGGTATTTAGATTTAGAAGAGCCATTAAGAGTTGCTGAAAGTGTAAAAAGTATGGGACTTACCCACGCTGTTGTCACATCTGTAAACAGAGACGATCTAGAAGATGGGGGTTCTAAATTTTTTGCTGACACTATTTATTCTATAAAAAATTTAAACCAAGATTGTTCTGTTGAAGTTTTAATTCCTGATTTTAAAGGTGATAGAAAAGCTATTAATAATATTATTGAAGCTAACCCTGAAGTACTCAATCATAATTTAGAAACCGTACCTAGACTACAAAGAGAAATAAGAACAGCAGCTTCATATGGTAGGTCTCTATCACTGCTTTATTATGCAAAACAACAAGGTTTTTTAGGAAAGACAAAGACAGGATTAATAGTTGGGATGGGAGAGACAAAAGAAGAGGTTCTTTCTGTTTTACGGGATATTGCAAAATTACAAATTGACATAGTAACTATTGGTCAATATCTAAGACCAACTGCAAAACACAGAGCAATAGATAGATATGCCCCAATAGAAGAATTTGAGTTATATAAATCGTATGGAGAGTCACTAGGCATACCTCATGTTGAATCAGGACCTTTAGTTAGGTCTTCATATCATGCTAAAGATTCTTTCGCCTCTGTTTAATTTTATATATAATTGTTTAGATGTTTAATGAAGTTACTAAATCTGTAAGAGTTTTATCAGCAGCTGGAGTTGAAAAAGCAAACTCCGGACACCCTGGAATGCCTCTTGGAATGGCCGATGTTGGTGTAGCTTTATATAAAAACTTTATAAAAACAACTAACAAAAAACCTGATTGGATTAATAGGGATAGGTTTGTTTTGAGTGCTGGACATGGATCTATGCTACTTTATAGCTTACTCCACTTCAATCAGTTCGATATCTCAGTTGAAGATATAAAGCAGTTCAGACAATTGGATTCAATTACAGCTGGACATCCTGAACTGGATACCAATTTAGGCATTGATATAACAACCGGACCATTGGGTCAAGGTTTTGCTACAGGAGTTGGGTTAGCATTAGCAGAATCATATTTATCAGG
>Ga0213864_10001276_pt1 | contig 11439 bp, 12 predicted proteins | sample PICome_5_FD_160078 | JGI IMG/M metagenome (GOLD analysis project Ga0213864, IMG submission 160078) | Coastal seawater microbial communities near Pivers Island, North Carolina, United States - PICO247 | ecosystem: Environmental > Aquatic > Marine > Coastal | place: USA: North Carolina... | reverse complement strand
AGTTTCACTTGAGAAATATAAAAAAGGTGAAACGATTGAGGTAAAAGTTCTTGATATTGATGTAGAAAAAGAGCGTATAAGTCTAGGGGTAAAGCAGCTATCAGGAGATCCATACGCGGGGCTAAAGCAAATCAAGAAAGGCGATGTTGTTACATGTTATATTACAAATATCCGTGATGGAGGTTTGGATGTGACAATTGGACAAGAAGGAATACCTTGCTCAATTAAAAGAGCTGATTTATCCGTAGATAAATCTGAACAAAGACCGGATAGGTTTGATGTTGGAGAAATGGTGGATGCGAAAGTTACTCAAATAGACTCCAAAAATAATAAGATAACATTGTCTATAAAAAGTCTCCAAATTGATCAAGAAAAAGAGGCTGTTGAACAGTATGGCTCTGCTGACTCTGGTGCATCTCTTGGAGATATTTTGGGAGAAGCTCTAAATATCAGTAGTGAAAAGCAAGAGGATAGTGATAAACAGGCTACAAAGAAAACTAAAGAGGCTAAAGACGACTCAGATTCGAGTGAGCAACAATAAATTTAGCATTTCTATAGTATAAATCTTTTTTGCATTTCAATAGCCATAAAGGTCCTAAATTCTATGGTTTTCATAAATAATTCTGAATCGAAAGGCTACAGAAGACGACTGTTTTTCTGGAGGACAATTTCTCTCATTACTGTTGTAATAATTGTTTATTTGTCATTTGAAAATCAAGAGAAAAGTTCCAGTAATGGGTATATTGCAAATTACAACATTTCTGGATTACTGATAAGTGCCGATGATATTATAGAAGACTTAGAAGAATTAAAGTCAAATAATGAAGTTAACTCAATAATTATTTCGGTTGATAGCCCTGGTGGAACAACAGTGAGTGCAGAAGAAATTTATCTGAAATTAAAAGAAGTTTCATTGGTTAAGCCTACAGCAATTGTAATGAGAAATATTGCTACATCTGGTGCATATCTGCTCTCTCTTGGAGGGGATGTCATCTTTTCACGAGAGAATACGATTACAGGTTCGATTGGGGTTTTATTACAATGGGCAAGAGTTGATGAGGCGCTTTCCAAATTAGGGATTGAAGTCAATGAGGTAAAAAGTGGGAAGCTGAAGGCTGAACCAGATTTTTTTGGAGAAATTGATGAAGAGGCACAGAAAGTAACAAAAGAGATAATTGATGAAACGTTTGAGTGGTTTATAAGAATTGTTAAAGTTGAACGTAATCTGAACCCAAGTGAGATTAATACAATTTCGGACGGAAGAATTTTCACAGGTAGACAAGCGATTGAATTAAATTTAGTTGATGAAATCGGTGATAAGAATGATGCTAAAATCTGGCTTGTTAAGAATAAGGAAATTGATTCAAATTCAGTAATCATTGATTATGGAAAATCAAAAAAGCCGAGTTTTATTGAACTAAGTCTTGCAAATATTATGGATTATTTTAATATTAGCACACCGTACACAGGGCGTATACGTTCCAACTTATCTTTGGTAAATAATGGTGGTTTACAATCTGTTTGGGAACAGTAAATAAATTAATTCTAGGAAAACAATGAAGAGATCTGAGTTAGTTGATGAATTAGCAAAAGAATATCCTCACCTTTACCACAGAGATATTGAAAAAGTTGTAGATGTATTTTATAGCTCTATTGCTGATGCACTAGCTAACGGACAAAGAGTTGAATTAAGAGGTTTTGGAGCCTTCTCAATAAAAGAACGTGGACCACGTATCGCAAGAAATCCTAAAAATGGTGATAGAGTTGCTGTATCTAGTAAAAAAACTGTTTATTATAAACCTGGAAAAGAACTCAAAGAGCGGATCAACAAATAAAATCAAGAAGTATTAGAGGGAGCAAGTCTTTTTTGAATCAATTAATTAAAAACGCTCTATTCTGTGCCATTGATATGAAAGATACTGATCAAGCAGTAGCTCTAATCAAACAAATAAAAGAACACATAGACGGTATCAAGATTGGTATGGAGGCATTTTATGCCATGGGTGCTAATGGCTATTTAAGATTATATGACTTAGGTTTGCCAATTTTTCTCGATTTAAAACTCCATGACATACCAAATACTGTTAGTTCAGCAATTAAATCATTATTGCCTTTAAATCCATCTATAATAAATATTCATACTACTGGTGGTAGCGCAATGATGAAAGCAGCTGTTGAGGCAATAGGTGATATTGGAATTAATAAGCCTAAACTTATAGGAGTAACAATACTTACAAGCATGAACGAAGAAAGTTTTAGTGAACAAGGAATATCACTAAAAGTTGAACAGCAGGTAATAAACTTATCAACTTTAGCGAAAGAATGCGGCTTGGATGGAGTCGTATGCAGCCCATTAGAAGCAAAAGATGTTAAAATTAAATGTGGGCAGGATTTTCTTACTGTAGTTCCTGGAATTAGACCCAAAAATTCCATAGATGATGATCAAAAAAGAGTATTAACGCCAAAAGAAGCTATCAGAAATGGGGCAGACATACTCGTAGTAGGTCGCCCGATAACTCAAGCGGATGATCCAAATCAAGCAGCGAGATCAATTAAAGAAAGCATGATCCCATATGACTGTTAAGATCAAGATATGTGGGTTAAAAAAACATGAAAACATAGAGTGTTGTATTAAAAATAAAGTTGATATGATAGGGTTTGTCTTCCATCAAAATAGCCCCAGAAATATTTCAATAAAAAATGCATCAAATTTAGTTAAGTTATTTAAAAATCAAATAGAAATTGTTGGCTTAGTTGTAAATCCATCGGATGACTTACTAGATCAAATAATTAATATAGTAGGAATTCGTAAGATTCAATTTCATGGAAATGAGACACCTGAAAAAATCTCTAATTTTAAAGAGCGTTACGATATTTCTTCTATTAAGGCAATCCCTGTATCTAATAGTATAACTACCTCTGAAATTGAAGAATTTGATAAAGTAAGCGATTATATATTATTTGACGCCCCACCTATGGGTTCAACAAATAGGCCTGGAGGTAATGGAGAAGCTTTTGATTGGGATTTGCTAAAGGAATTGAATATTATCAAACCTTGGATTTTATCAGGGGGACTTAATATTGATAATATAACTGAAGCAATTTCTATCACAAAAGCAAACTTTGTCGATGTATCATCAGGAGTTGAGGACTCTTTAGGAATAAAGAATAACGATTTGATAACAAAATTTGTATATAATGCAAGAAACGCTGATTAAGGTAAATTTTAAATGGATAATATAAACTCATACAAGCTCGGCCCAGATCAGAATGGAAAATTTGGAATATTTGGGGGTAGATTTGTAGCAGAAACTTTGATGCCATTAATTCTAGATCTCGAAAAGGCCTACAACGAAGCAAAATCAGATAAAAAATTTCTTTCAGAGCTGCTTTACCTAAATAAATTTTATACTGGAAGACCAAGCCCATTATACTTTGCTGAAGGTCTTACTAATTATCTAGGATCTGGAAAAATATACTTCAAGAGAGATGAGTTAAATCATACTGGCAGTCATAAAATAAATAATTGCTTAGGACAAATTCTATTAGCTAAGAGAATGAAAAAAACCAGAATTATTGCAGAGACTGGAGCTGGTCAACATGGAGTCGCAGTTGCAACTGTGGCAGCAAGATTCGGATTACCTTGTGTTATTTACATGGGGGCAAAAGATGTTGAAAGACAGAAGCCAAATGTTTTTAGAATGAAGTTGTTAGGTGCAGAAGTTAAAGCAGTAAAATCAGGTAATTCAACACTAAAAGATGCAATGAATGAAGCACTTCGTGATTGGGTGGCAAATGTCAGAGATACATTTTATATTATTGGTACTGTGGCAGGACCACATCCATACCCAGCTATGGTTAGGGATTTCCAATCAGTCATTGGGAAAGAAGCTAAAGAACAAATATTAGAAGCTGAGGGACGATTACCACATCAATTGATTGCATGTATAGGAGGTGGTTCAAATGCTATGGGTTTGTTTTACCCTTTCTTAGATGATCCTGACGTTAAAATTACAGGAGTTGAAGCGGGAGGTATGGGTTTAGACGGCGATAAGCATTGTGCGAGCTTGTCTGCTGGGAGACCTGGTGTCTTGCACGGTAATAGAACGTATTTATTACAAGATGATGAAGGGCAGATAGTTGAGGGTCACTCAATATCAGCAGGTTTAGATTATCCTGGAATTGGACCAGAGCATTCATGGTTAAAAGAATCTGGCAGAGTAGATTATGTAGCTATAACCGATAAAGAGGCAGTAGAAGCTTTTAAAATTTGCACAAAAACTGAAGGAATTATTCCTGCATTAGAACCTTCGCATGCATTAGCACATCTCATAAATATAAGTAGTGATCTGACAAAAGATGAAATAGTTATTATGAATCTTTGTGGAAGGGGAGACAAAGACATATTTTCAATTGCAGAGTATTTAGATATGGAGATTTAGAAGTTGAATAACAGAATCAAAGATTGCTTCAATAAATTATCCAAAAAAAATAAAAAAGCACTCATTACATTTTTAACAGCTGGAGATCCAAATTTTAATCTATCATTAGAATTAATTAAAAAACTACCCAGTGCTGGTGCTGATATTATTGAAATTGGTATGCCTTTTAGTGATCCAATGGCTGATGGATCCGCTATACAAGCGTCTGCATTAAGATCAATAAGGGCAGGGCATACAATGCAAAATACATTTGAGATTATTTCAGGTTTTCGTGAGGAGGATAACATCACGCCCATCATCCTCATGGGTTATTTTAATCCAATATATAATTATGGGACAGAGAAATTCATAAACAAAATTTTATCCCTGGGTGTGGATGGAGTAATTATTGTTGATCTACCCCCAGAAGAAGACGTAGAATTTTGTGATATGGCTATTGAGAAGGGCTTATCTTTTATTCGGCTAGCTACACCAACAACAGACTCAGTTAGACTGAGTAAAATTATGCAAAAAACAGATGGATTTTTGTATTATGTATCGATTACTGGCGTTACAGGTTCAATGAAACCAGATATAGTTAAAGTAAAGGAAGCTATATCTGATATAAAAGAGCAAATTCAGATACCTGTATGTGTTGGGTTTGGTATTAAAACAAAAGAAGATGTAGAGAATATAAGTAGCTTTGCTGATGGGGTTATTGTAGGTTCTGCATTGGTAAATATTATTGAAAATAATAAATCCGAGGCAAGTATTAGGGATGGAATTCTTCAAAAGATAGAAGATCTTGCCAGTGTTTTATAATCTTAATCGATGGTAATTGGAAATGAATTGGATCAATAACATTGTAACCCCAAAAATTAAGGAAATACTTACTAAAAAAGATGTTCCTGACAATCTATGGATAAAATGCCCCGAAAGTGGGCAAATGGTATTTCACAAAGATTTGGAATCAAATCAATGGGTAATTCCTGGATCAAACTATCATATGAAGATTCCAGCAAAAAAGAGATTAGATCTTTTATATGATAGTGGATATGAAATAATCGAAGTAGATACAAGCGTTTCTGATCCTCTAAAATTTAAGGATGAAAAAAAGTATATTGACCGTTTAAAAGACGCGCGTAAAAAGACTGGTATGGATGATGCAGTTGTTATTTCAAAAGGAAATATTGGAAATATTCCTGTTATATGTATTGTACAAGATTTTGCTTTTATGGGGGGCTCACTTGGTATTGCAGCTGGAGAGGCTATTATTAAAGCTATGGATGAGGCCCTTCACACTTCATCACCTGTAATATTATTTTCTGCAGCAGGTGGTGCACGTATGCAAGAGGGAATTCTGTCATTGATGCAAATGCCAAGAACCACTATTGCAGTTCAAAAATTAAATGAGGCAAAAATTCCATATATTGTAGTTTTAACAAACCCTACAACAGGTGGCGTGACTGCATCATACGCAATGCTTGGAGATGTTCATATTGCTGAACCAGGCGCATTGATTGGTTTTGCTGGGCCACGTGTTATAGAGCAAACAATTAAAGAAAAATTACCTGAAGGATTCCAAAGATCTGAGTACTTGCTAGAGCATGGTATGATTGATATGGTTGTGCATAGGCATGAACTCAGGAATAAATTGATTACTATCTGTAAACTTCTTTTAAATAAATAGATATATCCCAAAACATATGAGATCTAATCAATTTAACTTAATATTGGATCGTGTTGCACAATTGTATCCAAAATCGATGGATTTGTCTTTGGGGAGAATAAATTGCTTACTCGATAAGCTTGGTAACCCACAAAATAAAATTAAAAACATCATACACATAGCGGGAACAAATGGGAAAGGGTCAACATTATCATATATAGTTTCTATTCTAGCGCAGGCAGGGTTTAAGGTAGACTCATATATATCACCTCATTTAGTTGACTTTAATGAAAGGTTTAGGATTGGTAATGTAGGCGGTTTTGAATACATAGATGATGAATCACTAATAGAATTACTTAATTACTCTGAGAGAGTTAACGGAGAATCGCCAATAACAATTTTTGAATTAATAACCGCTGCTGCATTTTTAAAATTCTCAACTACAGGTTCAGATTTTTTGATTCTTGAAACGGGGTTAGGGGGCAGACTTGATGCTACGAATGTAATTGAGAAACCATTAGTATCGGTTATCACACCTATTGGACTTGATCATCAACAGTTTTTGGGGAATACATTAGAAGATATTGCAAAAGAAAAGGCAGGTATCATTAAGAATGGAAGTTCGACTGTAATATCAAAACAGAATTATGATTTGATAGGATTATTTAAAAAATTTATTGAATTAAAAAACAATAAATCAAAAATATATGGAGAAGATTATTCTATTAAAATTAATCCAAATGGTTTTAATTACGAAGATGAGAAATATAATATTAATCTTCCAAATCCAAGCTTGGTAGGTAGACATCAAAAATTTAATGCTGCCAATGCTATTGCAGCGATATCTTCCATAGAGGATTTAAAACTAGATACAGATACTTTTGCAAAGGGAATAGAGGAAACTGCTTGGCCGGCAAGACTTGAGCATATCAAGAGTGGTAAGTTAAATCAATATCTTGGTAACACTAATGAAATCTGGTTAGATGGAGGACATAACGCCCACGCGGCTCTAGCACTAGCAGAGGCTTTGAATGAGCTAGAAGCTAAAAAATTAATTATGATAATCGGGATGTTATCTACAAAGGATTCTAATGATTTCCTGGTTCCATTTAAGGGTGAAATATTTAAACTATTCTCAATAAAGATCCCTAATCAAGATAACTCTCAAGATCCTCAAAATATTAGTAAAAATGCAAAAAAAATAGGTATAGACTCAACAGCCGCAAAAGATATTTTTGACGCATTCGATAAAATTAAATTACTTCCTGAAGACTCATATAGGATCATTATATGTGGATCCTTATATCTTGCAGGTGAAATAATTAAACTTAACAATTAATGCTAAATATTTTCTTCTATCCAGTCTACTAGTGTTGATTTAGGGAAAGCACCAACTTTTGTTGATACTAATTCTGAGTTTTTAAAAAGAAGTAATGTAGGTATTCCTCTAATTCCATAATTGGTAGGAGTTACAGGATTTTCATCAATATTCACTTTAATTATTGATAAACGACCATCATATTCTGATGATATTTCTTCAAGTACTGGACCTATCTGTTTACAAGGACCACACCATTCAGCCCAGAAATCTACTATAACCGGTACATCAGAATTATTTATTTCATTTTGAAAATTATCGTCTGTTATTTGTTTTGTTGCCATCTTACATCTCCTTTACAAATAGCCTATCAGTTATGACTCAGAAGTCAATAATCCGCTGCTATGAGATTGATATAAATCTTCAAGATATGTATTAAATTCATCTATAAATTTTAAAATATCAGCATCTTCCCCGTGCTCATCTCTTAGATTATCAATTTGATTGAATGCTTCTGGAATAGTTAGCCATTTCTCACTGTTATTACTCATTAACCTATTTGCAGTCGCCTTTTGTAATATGTTTCTATCATTCATCTCTAGTAGGTCTATGTTATGATTATAAATAATTTGTTTTCCAAAGTATGTATATCTCTTATCTTTGAATTCTTCGCAAATTTTTACTCTATCTTCCCATGTAGAGCTATGAAATTTTTTCATTGTTAATTTATCAGATAAGCTAGGGAATCCTCCTGAATATATACTTTCTTCTTCATATACATCTATTTGAGACTCAGTGGAGTAGCCCTCTGACGTTTCGTTATGGATTTCAAGTATTCTTCGTATAAAGTCTGGATCATTTTGAATAATATTTACTCTGGACTCTAGTTCATCAAAACCAATTTTTTCATAATTTGTAAAGCTTGTGGCATAAGCCTTTGGCATTATTATGGGGTGTCTATTATTTCTAATGTATCTGAATAGTTTTTCTGATTTATATAATTCTTTAAGTTGCGCTTTATCTAAATCTATGTATTCTTTCGGATCCTTTTTTAAATCAAATAATATATTTATTTCAGAATTATTTCTGTTATTGAAGGTTCCAACATGAGTCGTAACGAAAGGGTATACACTGCCATAATATGATTCTTGATGGCAATACATTGTATCTTTCTCAAATATTTCAGAAACACCTCTTTTTGTAGATGATTGGAGTGATTGATCCCAAAATTCTCCATCATTTTTTTTTATTAGTTTGCAAAGTTCAATTGTTGCAATTACATCAGCTAATGCGTCATGTGCATTTTCATGTTCAATATTATTTAAAGGTGCCAATAGATCTAATTTAAATTTGTTTTTGGTGTCTGGTATTTTTAAAGCAGTAGGTGTGAATATGGATGATGCTTGAACTATATTTAGAGCATCCGCCCGGCCATTGTTGTTAATCTGAGTCAGATAAGCATTTTCATGTAAATTTTGAAATAAAGCGTTACGGAGAAATTCTTCGTCAAAATTGATGGAATTATACCCAATGAAAATACCGGGGCTCCAATCTTCAAATTTTTCTTTCATTTGATGAACAAGATCATAGTATGATAGATGATGTGTTGCTATTTCACTCATTGATAAACCATTCACCAAAAGTGCTTGTGGTGCAGGAATGATAGACTTGTTTAATTTGCATTTTATATTAAATTGATCGAGTTCATTTAAATTTTCATCACATAATATTGCTCCCACTTGTATTATTTGATCCCAGTATTTGTCTCTACCAGTTGTCTCGAAGTCATAAAAAATTAATTTCATTTGTTCTCAATTAAATATTTTTCAAAGTTATTTAATGATATTAAATCACCAGTATGATACCAATTTGACTCATGAATTATTCCAGAGCACTTTTTTTCAAGTATTAAATTATTCCATATAATATTGAGCGAAAAAATCTTATCACTTACTTTATCCAGAGTTTTAGTATTTAAGATTGAAATTCCCATAAAAACAAATTTTTCAAAACTACTAGAATTTTCTTTGGAGATATTATTATTTATATCAAGAAAAAAATCACCATCCCCATTATACCCAATTGCTTTTTCTTTTTTGGATAAAGCCAAAACAGCATCAGCGTCATCATAAATATATTTTTCGCTCAATCTGGATAATAAATCCTTATAATTATTCAAAAGCATCGTATCTGAGTTAATAATATATATTGATTGATCGTAGTCTGCGGGGATACCATATTTTAATGCTCCCCCCGTATCCAAAAGTTCCTTCTCTTTTGAAATAATGATATTGGAATAATTGTTTTGTAAGTATTCCTCTAATTGATCAGATAAATAAAAGGCATTGATATAAATATTTTCAATATTTGTTGATTGAAGAGCATCAATTATATAACTAATCATGGGTTTACCTGCAATTTCTACCAGCGGCTTTGGGTACTTTTCAGTGAGTGGGAGCAAACGTGTGCCGTAGCCAGCAGCTAGAATAAATGCGTCGGTAGGTTTTTTTTTAAAATTATTTTGGCTACTCTTTTTGATATTCATCTTTTGAGAGTTCAATTTTTGATAGACTTTTCCCAGAAAGTGTAGACTCGAAAGCTTGCAATCTCTTAAATATAGAAATAAGTTCAATAATCGTTGGCCATGCATTTACGATATACTGAAATGAATTTGAGACTTGACCAAAAGCTGTAAGTATTTGCTGTAAAATCCCAAACGTTATTTTTCCAGCAACTATTGTAGGGATCAAGATAAGGTATGAAAATATGTTATCTGCTTGTAAATAAAAACTTCTTGCAACATTAAAATACAGATAGTGAAAATAAAGGCGGAAATAATTTTTTCTTACATTATTAAATAGTTCACCAATTGATTGAGGGGTTGCTCTACTAGCATCATCTTCACCATATACTAATTCTTTCCGAAGGGAGGCTTCAACTCTTTGATTTCTGAACTCTAAGCCAGGTAATTTAATTCCTACCACAGCTAAAAAGATCGTTCCAAATATAGACCAGAAAATTGCTGCATTAACCAAGGGGGCCGGTATTTCTCCAACTAGAGGAAGGATGGTAACGTACTCAGATAATGATAATAATACCGGCAGAAAGGCTATCAAAGTCATCACTGAGTCGATTATTGAAACACCGAGTCCTTCCATTATAGCAGCAAACCTCATGGTATCTTCTTGGACTCTTTGAGCTGCACCTTCAATATTTCTTAATTTTTGCCATTGATCAGTATAATAGAAATTCATTGCTGTACGCCATCTGAAGATATAATGACTAACAAAAAATCTTGTTAATACAAAAACAGCTAATGATACAAATGCAATTTGGGCAAAAACCAACATTAAGTAATATAAATCCGATGAAAGTACCTGCGCTTCACCCCCAAGTGCCTCTTGGATTGAGTCAAAGAAGGGTCTTCTCCAGTTATTAATTGCTACCATAACCTGGACGCCAAAATAGGTAGAAAATATTATTAGTGAGGAGCCCAATATGGACCAGTATTGCCATGGATGTGGTGCAAATCTAAACCAAAATAGAGCAAATATTAAGGTAGATAAGATATAATATATATAAAACCAAACAAATTTTTTCGTTATGAAAAATCCAAGCCCAATGATTGGCTCCTCGGCTTCTTCACTTGCTAAGCCAAGAAGAGAAGCAATATCATTACCAATCCAGAACCAAATAATTGTTACAAATATTATCCATACTAATGCGGCTGGAAAAAAAATTTTTGGCATAGGGAAGAAGGATCTAAACATCAAATGTATCCTTAAAATTAATCTTGAGCCAGTGGGTTAGATTATTTAATAAGCTACAATCCATTGAGCGTCTGATATAATCAAGAACCCTTGGCATGTGTATTATATAGTTATTTTTACCCTCTAACAAAGAAAGTCTTGCGAAAATACCCAATATTTTTAAGGACCTTTGTATTGCTAATATTTTGTATTGTTCATTGAACGATGACTTACTGAGTTGGAAATCATTAAAAAGAAATTTGTCTTCAAAGGTATCAACAA
>Ga0213864_10001275_pt1 | contig 11450 bp, 14 predicted proteins | sample PICome_5_FD_160078 | JGI IMG/M metagenome (GOLD analysis project Ga0213864, IMG submission 160078) | Coastal seawater microbial communities near Pivers Island, North Carolina, United States - PICO247 | ecosystem: Environmental > Aquatic > Marine > Coastal | place: USA: North Carolina... | reverse complement strand
TTAAAAGCTGGACAAGCGTGGGCATTCGATAGGGTATGAAAGATACGTTTGAAGGGCTTCATTCATTATTGGAGGAAACAGTAAGCACAACACAAGCCAGCGTTAAGTTGTTGAGTGAAGCGGTTCCGCTCATTAGGACAGTAAAAGCCGTTAGTTAAGGAGTTATTTTCTGTATTATTATTTAAATAGAGGACACAGAAGATGAGCAGAAAAAGACGTAACCATTCACCAGAATTTAAATCAAAAGTAGCATTAGCCGCATTAAAAGGCGACCAAACACTGTCTGAATTATCCCAGCGGTACGGGATTAATAGCAACTTAATTGTTAAGTGGAAGAAACTACTATTAACACAAAGCAGTGAAGTCTTTGCTTCAGGTAAAGGTTTAGCGCCAGATAGAGAAGCTGAAATACAAAGTCTACAGGCTAAGATAGGCCAGTTGACAATGGAGAATGATTTTTTGTCCAAAGCGCTCGATCATTAGACCGGGCGCACAGAAAGGTCATGATTAATCCAAACTCCGTGTTGTCACGTACCCGGCAATGCCAACTACTCAATATTCATCGATCAAGTACGTATTACCGTGCAAAGCCCATCTCAGACGATGATCAGGCGACGATGAGGAAAATTGATAAGCTTCATCTGGATAAACCATTTTTAGGCTCACGAAGGCTTACCGACACCCTAAAAGAAGGTGGTGATCGTATTGGGCGTAACCGTGTTATTCGTTTGATGCAGTTAATGGGTATTCAAGCAGTTTATCCAAAACCACGAACCACTAAACGTAACCCTGACCATAAAGTCTACCCATACTTGCTCAGAAACATGAGTATTAACCAACCTAATCAAGTTTGGGCAACGGACATCACCTACATTCCGATGGATAAAGGGTTTAGCTACCTCACAGTGATCATGGACTGGCACAGCCGAAAGGTATTAAGCTGGCGACTATCAAACAGTATGGACGTGAGTTTTTGTATAGATGCCCTTGAAGAAGCCATTCACCACTATGGTTGCCCTGATATCTTTAATTCAGATCAAGGCAGCCAGTACACCAGTGGTGAATTTACACAGGTGTTAAAACACCACCAAATTAGAATCAGTATGGATGGTAAAGGCGCTTGGCGCGATAATGTGTTTGTTGAACGTTTATGGCGTAGCGTGAAATATGAAGATGTGTATCTCAATGCATATGAGTCGATGACGCATGCCAGATCATCATTAGGAAAATGGGTAAATTACTACAATCAACAACGCAAACACCAAACTTTAAAGGCAACACCCGATCAGGTATATTATGAAACCATCATGCCGTTAATCGCGGCATGATTAACTGGGAAAATAACTCCTAAGCAGGTTGTCCTAATTAGTGGAACCACTTCTCAACATGAGAATCTGATTGAGCAGTTGATACGCCCCCTTTTTTTATGCCTGACATTTGAAGGATCAGACAATACACAGGCTTTAGCTGCACAGCTTGGGGCAATGCAGAGCGAGTGGTTAGAGTCTGGTGAATTAGCGTCGTCAGATCGACGATTAATTCCAACTAAACATCAATTATATGTGATAGATACGGATAATAACGTAATTTTTAAACGTTACGAGATGCTACTGTATTTATCCGCTCAAACTAAATTGAACGGTCAGCTCTTTATACCGACAGCCATTAAATATCGGGCATTACACGATGATCTTGTTGGTGATATTCCTTGGGAAGAGAAAGACAAATTGCTCAAAGACTCCCTGTTAGATAGCATGAATACTGAGTCTGCCCAGCTTATCAAATCAATGGAACAGGCGATGCGTGATAAGTTACAGCGAGTCAGTCAACGTATTGATGAGGGTGATAATCGAAACGTAATATTACGCAATCGCTCCGGAAAAACTCAATGGCGGTTGCCGTATTCAGGCACAAAAACGGCATTAAACAATCCATTTTTTGATCGCATGAAGTCGATCAATGTTGCTGATGTGCTGCGCTTTGTTCATCAGGAAACAGGCTTTCTAAAGCACTTTGAGCATGTTCGGCAAGTGCGGTCAGGGCAAAACAATCATTTGAATGATTTACTGGCAGCCATCATTGGTAATGGAACCTATTACGGTTTACATGGCATGGCCAGCATATCTGATCGCTCATACGATCATTTACGCACAGTACAAGCCAATTATTTGCGTCCTGAAACGCTAAACCTCGGCAATGATGCCATTAACGATGCGACAGCAAAGTTAGCTATTTTTAGGCATTACAATATTCAAGAAGGACTCATTCATGCCAGTGCCGATGGGCAAAAATTCGAATCCCGGTTAGAGACGTTTAAAACCCGATATTCATCGAAATATTTTGGTACGAACAAAGGCCTGACATCGATGAACCTGATTGCCAATCATGTCGCTTTGAATGCTAGGATTATTGGTTCTAACGAGCATGAATCACATTTTATTTTGGACTTACTTCATAACAACACTTCAGAAATTAAACCGGATATATTATCAACGGACACACATGGGGTTAATCATGTGAACTTCGCCCTGCTGGACTTGTTTGGCTATACCTTTGCTCCGCGCTATGCACAGTTTGGAACGGTGATATCTGATCTATTTAATGTCAATGAAGGAAAAGATAATAAGGTGACACTTTCATTGAAAAAGCCTATCAATACAGCACTGATCATCGATGAATGGGATACAATTCAACGCATTGTGATCTCGCTACAGCAGAAGACGATCACACAGGCAACACTCGTTAGAAAGCTATCTGGTTACAGTCAAAACCATCCTTTATTGAAAGCTCTGACGGAGTATAATCGCATGCTCAAGGCTATGTATTTATTGGACTATATTGATGATGCTAGTTTAAGAACTTATGTGCAGCGAGCCTTGAATCGCGGGGAAGCTTATCATCAACTACGCCGCGCCATTGCGCATGTGAATGGTAATCGTTTCCGAGGGAAGTCAGACGACGAAATTGTTTTGTGGAATGAATGTGCCAGGCTATTAACCAACGCCATTATCTATTTTAATTCACTCATACTGACGCGATTGCTTGAGCATTTTGAGGCCGAAGGAGATGATAAGAAGTCCGAAATTATCAAGCAGGTTTCCCCAGTGGCCTGGCACAACATCAATTTGAACGGAACTTATAGCTTTAGCTTTGAAAAAAACCCACTTGATTTAGATGAGATTATGCAATCAATCGTGCAAAATGATAATTAAGGTTCCTCTGTAGCCCCTATAATACATAGGATGTAGCGATAAGTGTTACATTAGGACGGAATGTCCCCAGAACCCCATCGTATTGCAGTGGGCCCACAACAGGGCCGCAAGGTCTTCACACTACAAACAATCCCATCCTGGGAAGATGATGATTTTGGTACAAACCAGGTCGGTAAAATCGCCGGTTTCTCCCTGCATGCCGGGGTGGCTACAAAAACACGAGAACGCAAAAAGCTGGAACGCTTGTGCCGCTATATTTCCCGCCCTGCGGTATCAGAAAAGCGACTGGCACTGACTTCGCAGGGCAAGGTCAGGTATCAGCTAAAGACGCCCTACAGAGATGGCACAACACACGTTATCTTCGAGCCGTTAGATTTCATGGCGAAATTAGCAGCCTTGGTTCCGAAGCCACGCGCAAATTTGACGCGGTACCATGGTGTACTGGCCCCTAACAGCAAGCGGCGTATCTTTGTTACTCCCGCTAAGCGCGGCAAGGGAAGCACTCAAAAGCAGTGCGTGAAGGCTGATGAGCCTGCGCGGGTTGATTGTCATCAAAGCATGACGTGGGCCGAGCGGCTTAAGCGCGTATTCAATATTGATGTGACTATCTGTAGCTGCTGTGGTGGCGCGGTGCGCATTATTGCTTGTATTGAAAACCCATCGATCATCAGTAAGATTTTAGCTCACCTGGATGCGAAGTCCGGGGCCGCTGTAGCAGTGAATCAATTAGCAGAGCCCCGCGCCCCGCCACAAGAGAGCTTGTTCGATTAGGGAAGCAAGGGAGAGGATGATAGGTGCTACTCAAGGATGAGGCTGGCAGGATAGGGTGCGGGTCGGAATGCGCAAAACGCTAAAAAGGTCGGCGCATTATTGATTTGTGCTTAATAATGGTACCGCTAATGGGTTGATAATAACTTGGCGATTGCTAATAGCCTGTTTTTTATTGTAGATTAGGAAGATGACGGGGGTATTAATCCTACCTATACCCGTCATCAAATTACTTAGGTTAAAATAAATCACCGTGGTAAACACGAAATGTATGAATCAGTATTAGTATTTAAGCATCCGAGGCGGAACCTTCTGCCCGTTTTTTAACCTCGTCCTTTCTGAGTTCGCTTGCAAGAACACCCCCAATTGACCAATCCTCGGGGTGGACTTTTCGGCAACTCCCTCTTACAGAATCACGTTTAACGTCAAATATTTCAACAAGTAATTCAGTAAAGTCTTCTGCTAATTTTCTACGTTGTTTTAGAGACCGCCCTTCTAAGACAATAAAGTCAAAATAGGGAGCATTTAATTTATTCCGACTAACCGACTCACCCGCAACCCCAACATTAAAATTGTTATGTAAGTTGACAAAAATCCTTATACGGTCAATGGGACATTCTAGCGCTTGCGCGTATACCATCGACGCACGTTTGATTAGATTATCAATTTGATCTTGAGTAATATCATTTTTAATCAGGTGGAAATTTACAAGTGGCACTAGTATCTCCTTTCGATAAACTCACAATGCCTTGCTCGCATAGGCTAAGGCAAACCACGCCGCCGACCCGAGTCAAGCATCAATGTAGAGCCAGTCATGGCATCCGCTTCTGGGTCAAGTAACATAGCTATAGCCCATGCAACCTGTTCCGCTGTTGTAAAAGAACCAATAGAAGACTCGGCCTTTATATTAGCTAGCACTTCTTCTACTGTGATGTTAAGCAACTCAGCTTGATCCTTAACGAGTCGTCGCAAGCGATCTGTATCTGCCGGGCCTGGAGCGATAATATGAGAGGTTATACCCCTTGGACCGTAAGCCAGACTCAGTTGTCGTGATGCATTAACCAACGCCGCATTGGCTATGCCTGCTGATGCAGCATAGGCCGAAGGTTCAAAACCATAATGCCCACCTATTGCCACCAATCTAGAACCTTTTGTTAAATGAGCATCGACCGCACGAACGAGCCGAAGCATCCCACCCACTTTAATATTAACCGCACCTGACAATAACGCGGTAGGTGCGGTTAAGATGTCACCCGCAACAGGAACACCAGGGCCGTGAACAACCATACGAACCGTTCTTCTAATCAACGCCTCAATGTCTGCAATAGAGCTATCGTCAGCGATATCTGTTACACAAGGCGTAACGCACGGGTATTCATTCGCTAATTCATCAAGCGCTTTAGCTGTTCTTGCAACTGCAATAATTTGCAAACCAGCCTTAGACAAGCGTGAAACTATCGTCTTACCAAAAGAGCCTGTTGCACCAACAACGACTGCAATTTCATTTCCAACATTTGTACTGCCCATCCTTTTCTCTCCCAGTTTAAGGTTTTTTATTGTAAGCCCAGCCTGTTACAAGTACGGATCGTCTGAAACTTTGATGATAAGTTTACCCTTATTCGATCCATCAAACAGACTATTAATTGCACGCGGGGCATTTTCAAGGCCATCGATTATATCAACCCGATATAGAAGTTGCCCTTCGGTCAGCCAACGTTCTAACTGTTCAATGGCCTCCTGAAATCGATCTTTGTAATCAAAGATAATAAAGCCTTCTATGCGCGCGCGTCGATGAAGAATACTTCTGAAATTATAAGGACCAGGGGCTGGGTCTACAGCATTGTAAAGCGAGATCAGGCCGCAAATAACAACCCGCGCCCTGACATTGATAAGACTCAACACGTCGTCCAGTATTTCGCCGCCTACGTTATCAAAGTACACGTCAATACCATCAGGACAAAGCGTTTGCAGGCGCTCGCGGACAGACTCAGTTTTATAGTTGATAGCAGCGTCGAAGCCCAGTTCCTCCGTGATCCAGCGACATTTTTCATCGCTACCGGCGATACCAACCACTCGGCATCCCTTGATCTTTCCAATCTGCCCCACCAACGATCCAACCGCACCAGCCGCCGCTGAAACCACGAGTGTTTCCCCTCTTTTTGGTGTTCCAATGTCTAAAAGACCAAAATAGGCAGTTGGTCCGGCAATCCCAAATAACCCCAAATAGGCTGTCAACGGAAGAGATGAAGTCTTTGGCAATTGAGTTATGTCGGCACCATTGGTTAGTGCATACTCCTGCCATCCCAATAGACCCTGTACGATATCACCAAGCTGAAATGCAGCATTACGAGATTGCTCAACGACGCCGATAGCTAATCCACGCATCACTTCTCCAATTGCCACTGGCGGACTGTATGACTTAACATCTCTAACCCAGCCTCGATTGGTCGGATCAAGTGACAGGTATATGTTGCGCACCAATACGTCTCCATCGCCCAAGCTCGGCACGGGTTCCTCGCGCCATTCAAAATCCGATTCTTTGATTAACCCTATGGGACGGGCGACCAGTCGCCATTGTTTATTGATTTTTGTTTTCATAATAGAAGTCTTTTTAATTATTCAACTATGTAGAAGTCTTTTTAATTATTCAACTATACAATCCAAGCTCTGCGTAGAATACAGGAAGTGCGAAAATCGCGTTTGATTTGTTTATTATGCAGTTGGTTCGGGTGGAAGTAAATTTATACCCACTTGCAATACTCGAGCTAACTCGTTAACAGTTGATCACTCTCCGTTCTACAAAGAGTTACTCGCCTGCGGCTGCAAAAACCTACGCTGTTTCTAAGTTCAAGCTGGCTAACCCTTGGGTTTCATTTCAGAAAATAGCTCTTTCTGCCCTGAAAAGTCAGACTCCTGAATGTCCTTATAATCACCCGCCTGACTAATTTGCGAAGATGACGGGGGTATTAATCCTACCTATACCCAATACCGACGATGATAGGTTCGCGACGACCAACTTTTCCCGCTCCGCCTCTGATTTTTCAATAAAACATAAGTCTATATTACGGCGGATCGTTCTAATGCGGCTATTGCGACTATTTACTAGTCTGCGAGCAACCCAATCCGAGATGCCGCTTTGCCACGGTCTGGGTATCTGAGCGAGCAGCCAGGTGAAGCCAACCATTAGCCATGAAAGCCAGTATTTCGGGTGTAAATAAGCGGGTTTAAATTTTTCAGATGACATAGGAGAGTAGAATTTATTCGGATTTAATCGGCTACTTCAAATATCCGTTTTTATTATTAAAGGGCACGCCTGCTAGCTAGCGTATCGTTAGTAAAGTTCTATTACAAGATTTAAGCCTTGAAATTTCTTATCACGAAACAGCAAATACTATTGAGCCGGTCGAATACTATTAAAGAAAGGACTAAGTACGATAAATAGTTTCGATTAAGTGATAGCCGAACTTAGTTTTAATCGGCCCGTGCACCGTTAGCACTGGTTTTTTGAACACCACATTATCGAAAGCCTTTAGCATTTTACCTGGGCCAAACTCACCGAGGTCGCCACCGCGTTTCGCCGAATGACATTGCGAGTGCTTTTTAGCGAGGCTGGCGAAATCCGCGCCATCCTTTAATTGTCGTTTCAGCGCTTCCGCCTGTTCTTTGCTTTTAAGCAAAATATGTCTCGCACACGCCTTAGCCATTCATCACCTGATTTATTTATCTCTCTATTATTAATGCGGCTTGCAATTTCGTACCGAGTTAACTCAACTGTCTAGCCGATTATTTTATATCAAACAGCGTTCTTTATTGCCAGACGATACCGACAATCCAGTAACAAAAGAACCACAGTGCAAGTAGCCATAACAGTACGAAAAATCCAGCAGTAACGTAACTGACAGGCCAGTTTAACGTTTTTTTAGCTTGCTCACGAGCCGATACTAACACCTCAGGAGGGGTAAATCTGATGACCAGTGCTAAGCCCAATGGAATCAATAATAAATCATCGAGATAGCCGATAACTGGAATAAAGTCAGGAATCAGGTCAATAGGGCTAAACGCATACGCCGCGACGAATAAAGCCAACCCTCGAACAATCATGGGAGTGCGCGGGTCACGTGCGGCGAAATACACCGTCAGCGTATGTTGCTTTAGTTGCTTAGCCTGCCCCTTTAATACGCTTAATATAGTCATCTTTTTAATGAAAAAAAACCTATGTAACCTACACCACACTCCAGCTTAGCAGTTTACTAAAACTATACTTTTGATGTTTTAAGAAACTGCAAGATTCGCTGGTTCACCTCTTCTGGTTTTTGCAGCACCAGAAAGTGCCCAACGTCTTTCACCCATTCGGCTTTCGAACCGACGCCCAAATAGTTAACCACGTCTTTTAAACCCGCATCATCAAGCGCGATACAACCATCATTTGTTCCATGAAGATAAAGCGCTGGTTGGGAAATAGGCTGCCCCCAAACTGCAGCGTGTTTTTCCATCTCATCAGGCATACCAAAAAGGCTAGGATTGAATAAGTCGCGATAATAAGCCATTGCGGCCCTCAGGTTAGCCGGATTGCTGAAACATTTTTTCACCTGATACAAATCTTCGCTCGCATCATAACCCGGCGACCAATCAGCCCATAAGCCATCGATAAACGCAAAATTATCCATAGCAACAATCGCTTCAGAAATATCCATTTGGAAAAACCAGAAATAGAAAGAACGTTTAATTTGCTCGTATTGAAAAACATAATTGCCGAATATCGCGAGTGGCGGCACACTCATTATCGCGGCGCTACTCCAGCGATTTGGTTCTGCTGCCAAAGCGCCATAGGCAGCAACAGCACCCCAGTCGTGTGCAATCAATACCGCATCGCCTGCTCCACCTAAGGCTTCGTGCAGTGCATTAAAGTCGGCAGCGCGCGTTTTTGTAGAGTAATCACCATTTTCAGGAATGGCCGTAGGAGCATAACCTCGGATGAATGGCGCGACGGCTCGATAACCAGCCTTTGCCAATTCTGGCATCAGGTGACGAAAGCTATACGGCGAATCTGGAAAACCGTGTACACAAAGAGCCAACGGGCCAGATCCTTCCTCCAAATAGGTGAAATCCAATCCGTTAGCATTAATGCGTCCTTCTTTCATTTTTGTTCTCCGGTTATTTGATTATCAAATGTGCTATCGATAGTCGCTTTAATACTACAAGTTAATTCTGCATTAGCAAACGATTATTTAAGCAGTTACAGCCGTAATTTCAAGCTGATTAGCATTGTAAAACTTGATACTTGGACGTCAATAGCCACACCAGCCTTTTAGTGCAAAAAACACTCTAAAATGAACGCTCGTAATGAAATTCAGGCAATAAAAAAGGCCGCGGTTTCAGCGACCTTTTAATGTTAAGTGCGAACGACTATTTAAAATAAGCGTGTGAGCGATCAGTGTGATCTGTCACATCCATCACCGCATTGAGCTCAGGAACCTGTAACAGCGGTATGTATTTGACTGGGTTACAAGCATCTTGGAAAGATACGGCAAAAGAAAGGCTTGAAAATAGACTGCAGAGTATCGTGCAAGGGTTTAGGCAGGCTTTTGAATATAAGAAGCTGGAAACCATTAAAAGAAGGGCAAGGGACCTCGCATGGGAGCAAGAAGCAAAGAGAAAACAAGAACTGAATCGTTTGAAAGAAATCGAAGAAGGCCGACGTAATCATTTACTTCAACCTCAACCCAGCCGACGGCTCTCCCGCCAAGAGAAATAGGTTTTGGAAACCGGTCCTCTGAAATACGAAGATAGATTGTGCTGCGAGATAGCCCTGTACGTGCCTTTACGGCGGGAAGTCTTAAGATAGTGTTTTGCATCGTCTTTTACCTTTTCAAAAAAGCCCATAAGGGCCGACGATGTATTATTTCAAGGCGAATTGTTCGCTTGAAATCGCCTTGCCTTTTATATCACGATAAAAAACAATGGCTTATGAAAAATAATTAAGGCGAATTAAGGCGAAATTACCATTCTTTGTAAATAATGCGCTCAATGGTGGTATCAGTCATCCCTCTCCACTCATCAGATGCAGCAAGTGATGTAGCAATCTTCCGCTTACTGAAACTCATACGACCATCTTTCTTCCATTGCGCAGCAAGAGTATTTGCGGCTAACTGCAAACTTTTATTTCGCTGGCTTGTATGCAAAGAATTAACCATGTTTAAATCTTCAGCTTCAATTAGCTCAACTTCTGACATTAGAAATAAGCCCGACTCAAGAGGTGGGAAGTGATCTTCAGTGGATGGACCCTGTGTTCCGCCATATATTGGATGATGGTCATTTAGCCGAAATTCTTCTATTTTCGAGATTCTACGGGCTTCGTGCTCAAAAAATCGCTCTGTAGCTGAACCACTGTGGCCGATAGTGAATATTGGTCCGGCAGAATATTGGTTGTGGGTTCAGGTGGTAATGAGGGCATTTTCTCTACGTTATAGTTCGGGTTGAATGTGACAGCTAACGCCTTGCTCAGCGGCAGTTTAAAGTGGCACGTTTTTGCGAAAGCAAAAAAAGTGACGCTTTAAACTGTCCGCTGGAGCTATTTGTTATGTGCTTTACTTTCATTCTCTTGAATTTTTCCGCGAATAAGAATTAAAAACATACCTGAACAAAAATCTATAACCGCCCACATTTCTTTTGGGAAATGAATTTTTAGTATGGGGTTAAATACAATAGCCAATACAATAAATATCCAAGGCAATATATCCTCGTTACGCTCAAATGCAATGAATGCCGCCCATGCAAAAACACCACAAGCTATAAACCGCAATAACATATAATAGCCATACGGCAATGGAAAGACGCCAATAAATAGAAAACCAGCAGCAATATATATTAGCAGCTTAGGCATAATTACTTTTTAACGCCTTCGATAATTGAAAGAATAACTCCCGGTATTAAGAATGCCAAACCCGGCGCAGCAAATAATGCAGCGAAACCCCAGTGCCAGCCCCAAACATCCATTGCACCGAAAAATGCACCAATAGTAATTGGGAGTGTGAAACGAAACATTAAAGCTGCAACGATAGCTACGCCAGCCCATACAGCACCGAAATGAAAATCAATACCAACATATCCTGCGACTATTTGCAGAATACCGTAACCCATAAAAAGGATAAACCCACCAACACCTAACAACGCTTGCATTATTTTCTCTCCTTCATTGGTGCTTATTGCACATAACTTGTTATTAAGGGGAATAAAAATTCCCTGTAATTCTTACTTTTATATGGACAAAAATTCCTAGTAATTCGATATTAAGCATTAAACAGAGAATAGAAGAAGCATTTGTACATCTGTTAATAATACTACAAAAGATTCACCGGCCTTGAGAATTTAAAAGTAAGTGTCATTAGATCTACCGCAATTCAAAATTTAAAACTAACTTGTTTAAGTCCTCTCTCTCTTATAATAATTTGTGTCTGCCAACCCAATAAA
>Ga0213864_10001274_pt1 | contig 11452 bp, 16 predicted proteins | sample PICome_5_FD_160078 | JGI IMG/M metagenome (GOLD analysis project Ga0213864, IMG submission 160078) | Coastal seawater microbial communities near Pivers Island, North Carolina, United States - PICO247 | ecosystem: Environmental > Aquatic > Marine > Coastal | place: USA: North Carolina... | reverse complement strand
GAGTAATTGGAGAACTGTCATACATGACGGAAATAATGGTTCTCAATCTGTTAGCTATGCAACTACTTCTGGAACCGCTAACTCTGTATCTTGGGGCAACGTATCTAGTAAACCTGCAAGCTGGCTTGATCACCCTAACTTAATATCTAATAGCAATCCTAACGCTACGGCTTTCCCAAGTGGTTTTTATGAGCACTCTGACGGGGCTAATACGCCTACTGGGACGTGGTTTAACTATATAAACGTAAGGCACAGTAACGTAGGTAACGGGCACGGGTACCAATTAGGAATGTCTTACTATGATAACAATCTTTGGTTTAGAAGTTACAAAGGAGGTACTTCACCTACGTTTGAATCATGGGAAACAGCAATAGGAAGTGGTAGTTCTAATCAAACAAAAAATGGTTTTTTACAATCTAACAACTCTTTAAGAGCACCTATATTTTATGATTCGGATGACACCACGAGATATGTAAATCCCAACGGTCAAACTGTTTTAAATAGTGGCGCTGGTTATGAAACTTTAATAGTTACAGGTGAATATCCTCAGATCACTGTAAGAAGAACTTCTGTTCCTGACGCTTCTATTCATTATGACGCTGGTTACGCCAAGAAGTGGAATGTAGGTCCTGGTGCTGGTGGTGCAGAAGAAGATGAATTTGGATTTGCTATTTATAGTGCACCTAGAGGAACACATTATGGTACACCTATGCGTATCAATGCTGAAACACAAAATGTAATGATTGGTGATGCTGACCACCCTTCATTTAAGCTGGATGTTAGGGGTCAGATTAGAGCTACCTCAGATATTAGAGGAACTTTATTTTATGATGAAAATAACACGAGTTATTATTTAGATTCAGACGCTGATTTGTCTTTAAAAGTATATGGAGAAATATGTAACTCTAATGTTTACGGAGGAAACTTACAGCCAGGAGCATTAAATATAGGTAGGACAGATACTAACTATGCAGGTATAGCTTCTTGGGCAGGAGATGTTCGTTTTGGAATATTAGCAAACTGTGCAGACGAATGGGAATTTGGCATTCATGATTCAGGAACTTCTGTAGAGTCTGTGTTTCTATATCAAAACTCTAATGGTAGTATTACCATGGGTAGAGATGTAGGTTGGGGAACAACACCTATTATAGCCGCTAACTCTTTTAGAGCACCTATATTTTATGATTCTAATAACACAGGTTATTATTGCGATCCTGAAGGCACCTCTCGCTTCGCGACGCTAGATTTTGGACTTGGAGGAACTTCAAGAAACGGTGCTGTGGCTACAGCTCTTGGCGATGGCGCTCTTCATGTTAGATCTACAGCTGATAAATACCACAAGATGTGGTATTATGATGGTATAGCTTTTGGTACTAATTACTCACACGGTCATTTTAGATTTTACGCTGAAGATAATAGTCAAAGAAATAATAGCACAGGTGGTTATCAATTAAGATTTGATATAGATACTCAAAACGCTATAACGACTGCGCATGGAACTCTCAAGTCTACAGGTGACATTGTAGCATACTCATCTGACGAAAGATTAAAAGAAAACATAAAGCCAATTGAGTCACCTATTGAAAAGATAAAACAAATAAGAGGTGTTACTTATGATTGGAAAGATGTAATAGATGATTTAGACTTTAAACCTAGAAACAGAAAGAACGACGTAGGTGTCATAGCTCAAGAAGTTGAAAAAGTATTGCCACAGGTCGTTGCATTAGCTCCATTTGATACTGAAATGGACGATGAAAAAGAAATAGCTATAAGCAAAAGTGGTGAAAACTATAAGACTGTACAATACGAGAAAATTGTACCTCTACTTATAGAGTCTATTAAAGAATTATCAAATAAAGTTGAAGAACTAGAAAACAAATTGAATGGCACAAAGTAGTGAAATAAAATTATTAAAACGGTTTGACCAGGATGTTGAGATAACAGGGAATTTAACTGTAGGTGGTGTACCTGTTTCTCCATCCTCATACTTAACTTCAATACCATCTGAGTATTTAACGCAGACAGAAGGTGATGCTAGGTATTTGCAAACATTGCCATCGCATAATCACGACGGAAGTTATTTGAAAAGATTAGGTGACGTAACCGTAACAAACTTTGACACCCTTCCAGAAGGTGTTTTAGGTAGTGACGAAACTACTGCTACAAACCAACCATACGCTAACCATCATATAACTTTGACACTTTACAACGATGCTTCTGCTGGAAGAAGAGCGCAGTTATTTTTAGCTGATAGCGCTGAAGGCGGTTTGTGGTATAGGCCAAGACAAGGAGATACAATAGGTTGGCATCCTTGGCAAGAAATAGTAACTTCAAACAACATTGGTAATTACGCTTTGACTAGCTTGCCTTCGCACACGCATGATTATGTTTTTGAAGGAGGAACTGATTTCAACGGTGAATACCCAATGGTTGTTAGAACAGGTGCCGATACTATATATTCTAATGCTGGTATAAAATACAGGGGTTCTGATGATAGACTAAACGTTGGAGGTTACATATATACGCCACGTATAGATATTTCAAACTCAACAAACGGCGGTAACTTTAACGGATCAAATGATTGGGGTGTTAGATTTAACACTAATGATGGTTATATTCAACTTGGTCCTGCCAACACTGGTCACGCACACATATACACTGATAGACCTGATTTTTACTTCAATAGAGAACTTTATGTAAATGGCGAAATAGTTTGGCATTCTGGAAATTCAGATTTTGTAAAACAGTTAGATAACGCTAGCTCTCCTGATTATCTAACGCCTTCTAGTAGAAGAGTTGAACCTAATGTATCTAACCCTACTAACGCTCACCATGCTATATCTACATTTGGTAATGGCGGTAATGTTACAGGTCAGTTGGCTATACACTTTACTACCGGGGCGCCTTATACTAGAGCATATAATACTAGTTGGACTAGCTGGAGAAAAATATGGACAGATGCAAATGACGGAGCTGGCTCGGGCTTGCATGCAGATTTATTAGATGGTCAACACGGTTCTTACTACGCTCAAGCGTCGCTATCAAACAATAAAGCATATACTTCTGGCGGAAACGAAGTAGGTTCTTTTTTAGGAGGTCACTATTCTTCTGGAGGTACTGAAAAACCTAATAGCGCGACTTTTGGTTCTGGTAAACTTAAAATTGCTATGCTTTCAAGTAGCAATCTAGGTTTTGGTGGTTCTTGGAACGATGTTTTATGGATGTCAACATACTCTGGCGGAGATGTAAAAAGATCTACGGCTATTGTGTCTAGTAAATACGATAACACTAGCCTTTGGTTAGTAAAACAAAATTTTGACGCTAGTGATTGGGGAACTGGTTATTTGTTTTGGAACAGCGGTAACGATGGCGCAGGTTCAGGTTTAGATGCCGACTTGCTAGATGGACTTCAAGGTAGTCAATACTTAAGAAGTGATACTTCTGATACTTTCGGTGGCAACCTTACAGTTAACGGAACTTTAAATGTTTCAGGATACGCTGATTTTCAAGGTGATGCAGCAATTGGTGGAGGCAGTGGTTATGGATATTTCAAGGGTTATACTTCTAACTGGAATCACTTAATGACTTGTAGAGGTATTGTATCTGGGTCTACATCTAGTCCAAGTATATCAGGAGGTCACCAACAAACATTTGTAGAATATGTAAACACTGATGATGCTGGCTGGTTCTTTAAATCTTCAGATAGTGGTACTTATTATGAAAAAGTAAGTTTTAGAAGAACGTATAATATTTTTCAAGAAGATGTAAGGGCGCCTTTATTTTACGACGAAGGTAATACATCTTATTATTTAGACCCAGCTAGTACTAGTAGAATAAGAGCTATTGGTGACGAATCAGGAGGTGCTCTTCACGTGATGTATCCTAACGGGGCTAGTTATGGTTCAAACAGCACTACTGGTGCGTTTAAGATTACGCTGCCGCAGTCATGGACGAACACTATGATGAGAATGCACGTAGAAATATTTAACTATTCTTCAAACAGTTCTATTGACGTTTATATTTCTGGATACAATTATGCTGGTAATGGCGGTTTATGGGTAAATACATCAGCTTATATAGTCGCACCTTATTATGCTGACGCTAATTACACGGTTAGATTTGGTCATGATGGAAGTAATTGTTGTGTATATATTGGCGAAACAAATACTAGCTGGAGTTATCCAAAAGTTGTTGTAAAAAGTTTTCAAGCAGGTCACTCTGCCTATGAGCTCTATAGATGGGATGACAACTGGACGATTCAACCTGTTACATCTTTAGCCAGCAATATAGATGCTACGTTTACAGACTTGCAAGTAGGTAGATATATAGACAGGCTTTATGATAGAGACAATAATAGTTACTCGTTAAAACCTTCATCTCAATCAAGCTTGTCTACGCTAGCTGTTGGTAGTACTACTGTGGGTGATGGTGTTTTCTCTGTTAGAAACGGAGATATGCTTATAGATAGAGGTAGAGAAATTAGATGGAATACAGGTACCGGTTCTGGAGAATATATATATTCTAAAACATCATCGCCTTACGATGTAACAATACACTCTGGGGCTCACGACGCTTTGCAGTGTCCAAACACGGGGCAAGTCAGAATAAACTATCAAGGATCTCAGAAATTTGTTACTACATCGAGTGGTGTTTCTATAACAGGTTCTATGACCGCTTCAGGCGACGTAATTGCTTACTCTGATGAAAGAATAAAAGAAAACGTAAAAACCATAGATAACGCGCTAGATAAAGTCACCAAACTAAGAGGCGTTGAATATAATAAAATAGGAGAAGAAAAACAAAACATTGGTGTTATTGCCCAAGAAGTAGAAAAAATACTACCTCAAGTAGTAACTGAAGATGAAGAAGGAATGAAGGGTGTTGCTTATGGTAACATCGTAGGTGTACTTATTGAAGCGATAAAAGAACAACAAAAACAAATAGACGAATTAAAAAGTTTAATTAATAAATCATAAATCATGAACATTACTTACGATTGGAAAATCACGGCTTTGAAAAAAGCACCATCGCTTGACGGGTTGTCAAATGTGATTACACACATTAGATTTGATTACACTGGAACAGATGAAGAGTCTGGTGAGTCACACACGTTTCACGGAGCGTGCCCTGTTGGAGCTCCTGACGCAGATAGATTCGCTCCTATCAATACTTTAACAGAACAAGATGTTATTGGTTGGGCAAAAGCAAATCATCCGACAGATCACATGAATGAGGTTATTGAAAAAGCAATCTCAGATAAGTTAACTCCTAAAAACGAAGACGTAACTGAATTACACTGGTTAGCAACTGAAACACCAGCTGAAGAAACAACTGAATAACTATGGCTGTACCTGACAATGGAACAATAACAATGCTTGGCTTAGCCAGAGAGAAGTACTACGATAATTATGATGCTACTTCTTCACCTTCTGCGCCTATATCTCTAGCAGATTTGTTTCTTGGTGGTAGCAGTTTTGGTAGTGGTGTAAGCTATGAAACTACTAACACAAACAGTGTTGATTATCCAGAACCTGACACGCAGTTAGAGTTTGAAGTTAACGGAACGACTCCATTAAACATGTCAGCATGGTATGGTTATGATCATGACTATGCTGTTAGTTGTGGCACTCAAGTAGAGTTCTTTTTAGCTAAAAACACGTCTCCATTGTGCTCTGGTAGAACTAAACTTTATTATGCAAACAACTCAAACTGGTTATCCGCTACTCAGCTTTATACTGGCGTCATTAATAGTTGTACTCCAGCACCTTCTGGTTGGTACTATTACTCAGGAGGTGGTAGTACACCTGTGAGATACTGGAACGGCAATAGCTTTACAGCTAATTCAGGTTGTGCTTAAAATTTATTTAATATGACTAAAATAGAACAGATTTTTTATGGCTGGGCAAAGTATAGCTTTATGAATTTAGGTTGGAAACCTACCAGAGAAGAACTAGACTTAGCAGAGTATAGATTATATATTTGCGACGACTGTCCTTTTAGAAACGGTAACAAGTGTAAGAAATGTGGTTGTAACTTAGCAGCAAAAACACTAGTTAAGGACGTAAAATGCCCAGAAGGCAAGTGGTAAGTTAAAAAAAATGTACAATACGTGATATATATAGTAGAAAATAATATTAAATTCTAAAAAATGTCAACAGAAATGAAAATCAAAGAAGAACAGTTAAAATCTTTACAAGAAAAGGTTGGAGCTATTCAAAATCTTCAAGCTCAAATTGGAGGAATCGAAATGCAAAAGCACATGGCTTTACACCAAGTAGCCGCTGCTCAAGAAGATCTACAGAAGCTACAAGCTGAACTAGAACAAGAGTACGGTAAGGTTAGCATTAACATCCAAGATGGTACTTACGAAGAAATTGTAGAAGAATTAGAGGCTGTAGAAGAAGCTTAATAATAACTTTAATTTAATTAAATGGAATACAATCAACCAAGTGAGATTGTCAAAGATTTAACCTTTGGCGATCAAGCTAGTCAAAAAATTATGAGCGGTGTTGACAAACTTGCTAACGCGGTAAGGTCAACACTAGGTGCTTCAGGTAAGTGTGTAATATATGAAGATGGTTTAGGCAAACCAGTAATTACCAAGGATGGTGTTACAGTTGCTGAATCGGTTGTATTATATGATCCCGTAGAAAACATGGGAGCCACTTTAATTAAAGAAGCAGCCAAAAACACAGTGAAAGAAGCAGGTGACGGTACGACAACATCTACCGTCCTTGCTCATTCACTTTTAACCAAGTCTTTAGATGTTTTAGATCATAGCACTAATGTTAGAGAACTACAAGAAGCTTTTAACTACGGTGTTGATTTTGTAAACGATTATTTAGACAAAAACAAAATTGAAGTAGATGATGACATGCTGCAAGATGTAGCTGTTATTTCTACTAACAACGATTTAGCTTTAGGTAGTATTATTGCTAACGCTTACAAGCAAGTAGGTAAACATGGTGTAGTATTAATGGAAGAGTCTGACACAGATGAGACATACTTTGAGGTTGTCGATGGTGTTCAGTTTGATTCAGGTTTAAAATCACCGCACTTAACTACTAATGAAGAAAAGGATAAAGCAGAGCTTGAAAATCCTTTTGTTTTAATTGTAGCGTCACCGATACCTAACATTAGAAAAATACAAGCTGTATTAGAGCATGTAATTAAACAAAAAAGAAGCCTGCTTATTGTAGCTAGTTTAGAGCAACAGCCCATGGCTGCTTTACTAACTAACAAAGTCAAAGGTAACATCAAAGTTAATATTGTTGATTTACCAGGCTTTGGCCCTACAAGAAGAGATACTCTTGAAGATTTAGCGTCTCTAACGGGTTCTACAATCATAGATGAACAATTAGGTGACGATCTTGATTTAATTCAACCAGAGGTGCTAGGAGTTGCCTTAAAAAGCGTTACAGATAATAACTCTACCGTACTAACAATAGGTGAGGTTGCTGAAGATGCAAAAGAACGTATTGAGTCTGTAGAAAACAAGATTAAAAAAGAAACTAACCCTTTTATTAAGAAAAAACTAGAGCAAAGGTTAGCTATGCTATCAGGTTCAGTTGGTATTATAAAAGTTGGTGCTAATAGTAAGGTAGAACTTAAAGAAAAGAAAGATCGTGTTGAGGATGCTATCTACGCTGTTAAAGCAGCTCTTCAAGAAGGTATTGTTCCAGGCGGAGGAGTGGCTTTATTAAACGCAGCTCAGAAATTAAAACCTAGAAATACTGCAGAGCAGATATTCCAGAGAGCTATCATTGCTCCTTTTTCAACTATATTAGAAAATGCAGGTATTGAAGTTCCTGAAGATTTTAAATATAGAAAAGGTTGGGGTATCAATGTTGTAACAGGTAAACCGGCGAATATGATCAAAGCAGGTATCATTGATCCTGTTCTAGTTACAAAGACAGCATTGAAAAATGCAGCTAGCGTAGTTAGCACTATTATATCTGCAGATTGTGTAATTAGTAATAAGCGATTAGAACAATGAAAGCTATAAATAATTACATTATCATAGAAAAAATAAAAGAAGAACCAAAAAAGTCTAACGGTCTGATACTAACTGATAACCACACTAAAGACGTGCGTTATCTAAAAGGTAAAATAATCAGCGTAGGTAATTTAACAGAAGGATTAAAAGAAAATGATACTATCTATTATGATCGTCACGCTGGGCACGCTATTGAGTATGGTGAGCGGCTATATCATGTTATCAGACAAGGAGATGTCGTCCTCGTTGCATGAGACTTTCGCCAGAGGATTTAAGGGATCTCAAAATCCTTAAATACTACAGAATAGTAAGACGTTGGGCCTGCAAGCAGTACGGTATTAAAGATGCAGACTTAGAACTGCTTATTTATTTAGACTGTAAAGGTTTATTTACAAGAGAAGATTTCATCAACGGTGCTTATACTTATACTTGGGATAAGCATCGTTGGGAACGTCTCAGAAGCAAAGGTTGGATAGATGTTTGGAGAGAGCGTAACAGAAAAGAAAGTAAGTACGCTATATTTAAGACATCGATGAAAACTAAGCTAATGATAAATAGAATATATAAGATATTATTAGGTGAAGAAGATATACCTGTTACAGAATCTAATGTATTCTATAAGAACAAAAGCTATAGCGACAAAGTAATGAATAAAGCTATAGATGATATGATTAAAGATAAAGAAAGATGAAAAAACTATTTATTATTTCAGCTTTCTTTTTGGCTAGTTGTTCTTCTACGAAGGTCGTGTCTTCAGAAGATATAACATCTAGGACTCAATGGTTAGAGTCTGGCGAAGATAATCCAATTATCAACGTTATTCAGAAAGTTTACGCTAATGATGATCTTGAGATCGTTATTAAAAAAAAATACACGACTGACTACGTTAAGATAATGCGACGTAAAGGTAAAAAGATTATTAACAAGAAAACCGAAACAAACTATGGCTTACAAGAAGAAGACTAGTAAAAAGAAATGTTCTAAGTGTGGTCGCGTTAGTTGCAAATGTAAAAAAAGCAAGTAATGGCTAAAGTGAACAAATCTAAAATGGCTTGCAACAAGCCTAAAAAAACACCTAGTCACCCGACTAAGTCACACGTTGTAAAAGCATGTGAAAATGGAAAAGAGAAAATTATTAGATTTGGGCAACAAGGAGTTAGTGGAGCAGGAAAGAAAACTGATGCTAAGTCTAAAGCGCGACGCAAGAGTTTTAAAGCTCGTCACAAGAAAAACATTAAGAAAGGCAAAATGTCAGCTGCGTACTGGGCTGATAAAGTAAAATGGTAAAAAAAATAAAACTATGCCAGATCCATCAAAAAATTACAAAATGAAACAAGGTTCTAAAGAGGTTGATACTCCAGGAACTTTTAGAAGAGAAGCTCAACCAAACTTAGATAGTATATCTAGAGCTAGAACTAGCAGAATCGAAAAAATGGTTAGCGATAGAATAAATAACCCGCCTAATTCAACCGATAGTTTAGCTGTATACATGCGAAACAACAATGGAGCTAGTGTTTGGGGTAAAGTAGCTGATGCTGCTGAGAAAAAGTACGGTAAGATTGACGTATCTGGCTTTGATGTTACTAAGCCTAGAAAAACAAACGCTAAAAAAGCTTTTGAGAAATACGGCTTAAACAAATGAGAAAGAAAAGTAAAAAGTCACCTTGCTGGTCAGGTTATGAGATGGTCGGCATGAAAAAGAAAAAAGGACGTAAAGTACCTAACTGCGTTCCTAAAAAACGTAAAAAGTAAATATCATGCCTAAGAAAAAATTCAAAGAAACAGCTGTAGGTAAATTCTTATTAAGTAAAGTACCAGGTTTTGCTTCTAGCGTATTGCCTGATCAAGGCGTCTTAGGCGTAGTTAAGAATTTAATTGACAATGAACCGGAGCTTTCACAAGAAGAAAAAGCTCAGATGCATGAAGAACTTGTTGAACTTTACAAGCTTGAAGTTGCTGATAGGGACTCTGCTAGAAAACGTGAAGTTGAAGTTGCTAAAACAGGTAGATTTGATTTCATGTATAATCTTACTGGAGTTGTTGGTCTTAGCGCTTTCGCTTTTATTGTTTACGCGATTGTTTACTTAGAGATACCAGCAGAAAATAAAGAAGTTTGGATTCACTTAATTGGTATATGTGAAGGTATAGTCCTTAGTATATTCGGTTACTTTTTTGGTTCTGCAGTCAAGGACAAATAGCAAATAATATAATATGAATTTAATTAGAAAAATTAGCATCGGTAGAGATTACAAGGACTCTGCGATGCATTACGCTGTAGGCCAAGAAGTCTATGGCGGTCACAAAATTTGTGATATTGTTGAAGAAGAAAATAGATTTAGAATTTACATTACAAAAGAAAACAATGTTTTGCCATGGAAAGACTTTAACAAGAACATGGCTATTAGTGTAGAATATAATCTTGAGTACTAAATGAGAAGCTTGCATGCATTTATTATAGAACCACTAGATCAACGATATACAAATACAAAGAAAATAAACGATATAGAACTTATATTAAACACTGAAATACAGGATCACAAGTTTGTTAGCCGTATAGGTCGAATATTAGAAACGCCAATAAACGAAAAAACTAATATAAAGAAAGGTGATTTAGTAATTGTACATCATAACGTGTTTAGACGATTTAATGATATTAGAGGAGATGAGGTGAATAGTAAAAGTTATTTAGAAGAGGACAAATACTTTGTGTACCCTGATCAAGTGTTTATGTATAATAGAGATGGAAAATGGAATCCTCTCAAAGGTTTTTGCTTTGTTAAGCCTATAAAAAACAAAGATATTTTTTCTGTAGAGCCAGAGCAACAGCTTACTGGTGTTTTAAAGTATATAGACTTAGATCAAAAAAAGCAAGGCTTAAAAGTTAATGATTTAATTGGTTTTACGCCAAACAGTGAATACGAGTTTATAATAAACAACGAACGTCTTTATAGAGTACCAACAAATTCAATCTGTATTAAATATGAATATCAAGGAGACGAAGAAGAATATAATCCAAGCTGGGTATAAAGCAGTAGACGAATTAATAAGAGTAGCTGAAGAAGCTATTGTTACTGGAGGTGAAGACGATGTCTCTGCTGATAGATTGAAAAACGCTGCAGCTACAAAGAAACTAGCAATATTTGATGCTTTTGAAATACTTAACAGAGTAGAAGAAGAAAAAGCAATGCTAGAAAACAAACCTGTAGAAAAAGAAGAAAAATCTTTTAAAGGTTTTGCTGAAAGGAGGTCCAAGTAATGGCTTATCAGCAAACACTATATAAGGTTGTTGAACCAGTGAAACTGACTACAATACATCGTAGAAACAAGGCTAAATCTTGGAAATACGGTTATGATAAAGAAAATGATATTGTAGTTATAAGCAAGACTGGAGAGATAGGTGAAATATACGAGATACAAAACTTACGTATAGCCTTGCCGAAAGAAGATGTTGTGTAT
>Ga0213864_10001268_pt1 | contig 11490 bp, 8 predicted proteins | sample PICome_5_FD_160078 | JGI IMG/M metagenome (GOLD analysis project Ga0213864, IMG submission 160078) | Coastal seawater microbial communities near Pivers Island, North Carolina, United States - PICO247 | ecosystem: Environmental > Aquatic > Marine > Coastal | place: USA: North Carolina | collected... | reverse complement strand
CCCTAGATGACTATAAAACATTACTTGATCCGTTTGACAATAATATACAGTTGTTTCATTGTGGTAATTACGGCGATGCACTAGTAAGTCATACATGGGATGAAACTTTTGATTACAGTTTAACCAAAGCAAAAAAGATACGTATTGCAACAAATGGTAGTATGAGGACACCTGATTGGTGGCAAGAATTAGCACGTAAAGGCGGAAATAAGGTAAACGTTATCTTCAGTGTAGATGGATTATCAGATACAAATCATTTATATCGTGTAGGTAGTAATTTTGAAAAAATAATGGAAAATGCACAAGCATATATAGATGCAGGCGGACATGCAGAATGGGCATTTATTGAATTTAAACATAACTATCATCAAATTGAGGAAGCAGAACGTATTGCAAAGGACATGGGGTTTGTTAAATTTAGTGCAAAGTATACAGCACGGTTTGCCGACCAAGACAAAAAAGCAGAAGAAACACGTAAAGGCACAGTTGTAGAAGAAAAAGCAAATCAAAACAATCAAGATAAAATTGATATTCGTAAAAAATACAATACATTTGATGAATATGTTGAGAATGCACCTATAACTTGTAAATATAAAAGAGATAAAACTGTGTTTGTAGATATGTGTATGAAGTTATGGCCTTGTTGTTGGTTAGGTGCACCTGAATATTTTCATAGACCTACACAACAAACTGCTAGTTTTGATCATTTGTTCAAGTTATATGGAAAAGATTTTAATGATATGCGTATACACGGCTGGAAGGTATTTGAACATGAATTTTTCCAAGAATATTTGGATAAATCCTGGAATGCAAGAAACGATAAGTTCAAACGCATATATACATGTGGAAGAACCTGTGGCGACAAGTTTGAATTTAGTAGTGGTCACGGAAAAAATATAAAAAGCGAGATGTTAAATGACAAATAGAGCATGGTGCCCTTTACCATGGCTAGGGTTGAATGTAAGAAACAACGGTGATGTAAGAGTTTGCTGTAATGCAAATGTAAGTGAAAACCAAGGATTGGTTTCAAAACCTGACGGTTCTTATTATAATCTTGGAAAAGATAGCATACAAGAATTTCGTAATGCTGAACTTATGAAAGAAATACGTGTAAGTATGCTCAAAGGAGAATATCACGATAGTTGTATACGTTGTAAACGTGAAGCAGAATCGGGTATGGAAAGTCGTGCAGATTGGGAACGCACTATTTGGAATCATAGATTAACAGAAACTCAAGCAAAAGAACAAACAGCAGAAGACGGAACTATTGAAACTGAAAACAATCCTATAAAATATATGGATTTACGTTTTGGTAACTTGTGTAATCTAAAGTGTCGTATGTGCGGACCTACTGACAGTAACATGTGGTATGAAGATACAGTGAAATTATGGGGACCGCAATACACAGATAGCGGACAAAAAATTAAACTAGTAAAAAATCAAAAAGGAAAACATCAGCCTGATGTTGATATTTACAGTTGGTATGATAATCAGTTGTTTTGGAAAGATCTCGAAGCCGAAATACCAGTTGTAGAACGTTTGTACATTGTGGGCGGCGAACCACTTATGATTGATCAGCATTATGAGTTTTTACAAAAGTGCGTAGACAGCGGTAGAGCACATAAAATTTTGATTGAGTATAATACCAATATTACAAACATTCCAGAACGTGCATGGGAAATATGGAAACATTTTTATCGTGTGCAAATTGGCATGAGTGTAGATGCTGTAGGTCCAATAAATGATTATATTCGCAATCCAAGTAAATGGTGGAAGATTGAGGAAAACATGCGCAAACTGGATAATGCAGAAGGCGAGTTTAAAATTTGGTGGGCAGCAACTATACAAGCATATAATCTTATTCATTTGCCTGAAACAATGATGTGGAAAATTAAACAAAACTTCAAGCGTATCAATGTTGAAGTAAAACATAAAAGTGTAATAAGTCCTCATCCTTTGCACAATCCGAAGTTTCTTAACATAAAAATATTTCCAAAAGAAAGCAAAGAATGGATTACACAATACTTTGAAAGTTGGAAAAAAACTGCTGAAACGCAAATTGAAAACGAACAGCATCGCAAACATTTTTGTAAAATTTTAGACACTTACATCAAATATATGTGGGCCGAAGATTACAGTGATCAGTTAGAAAAGTTTTGGCATTACACCAAAACACTAGATGCAAGTCGTAATGAAAACTTAAAATCAGTGTCTCCTAAAACCTATGAATTATTGCTTGGAGACAAGTATGCAACCGATTAAGTGTATTAGAACCGAAAGAGAACTTGTTGTAAGAACTTTTGGAGATGCACTTGCAGGCTCATTATGTTGTGCTGCAACAGATAGTGTTGATCTAAATGTAATTGATAATTTAAACAGTGTTAAAGAAGATTTAAATAATGGTATTTGGCCTAAACATTGTTTAGGATGTAAAAAAGACGAAGACAATAACATTTTGTCGTGGAGACAAATTGGCAATCAACGCAATGATGAAACACAAACTTTAGAATTATATGTTGAAAATACTTGTGATTTGGCTTGTATATATTGCAGTCCTAAATATAGCAGCAAGTGGGAAAGTGAAATAAAAAACAGTGGATCTCAAAAAGAACTTCTAAATAATTTAGTAAATGATTCTTCTTTTGTTTCAAATCATAAAATAAATCATAAACAAGATATTTTGTCAATTGTAACAGATATGGGTGCAAGAGATTGTGAAAAAAATATGATAACGTTATTAGGAGGCGAACCTTTTATGACAAAATATTTTAAAAACAATATTGTGCAAGATATTGTAAAATCTTTCTATCAAAAAACATCAAAAGACAAAAAATTAAAATTGCAAATTATTACAAATGGAAACACACCTGGTAATTTAATAGATAAAATATTAAATTCAATTGCAGAATTAAAAACCCAATATCAATATCTAAACATAGGTATAACAGTAAGTATTGATAGTGCAGGAGCAAATGCAGAATTAGTAAGGTACGGATTAGATTATAGCAGATTACTTGATAATTTTAAAAAATATTTACAAAATATACAAAGTGTCGGATGTAGAATTACACTTAACACTGTGTCATTAGATGGAACAATTGATCTTTTATCAGACCTATTTAAAATTTGTAAAAATTTAAATAAAAAAATTTTTATATCTTTTGGAAGTATAAAACATCCCCAATATTTAAGCACATGTATTTTACCAAAAGATAAAAAAAGCACAATAGAAAATATTAAAAAATATATAGAAGATAATATAAAATATGTTGATGAAAATTGTTTGCCTCGATTAAGTGACGAATTACAAGAAAGCATTGATATTCTTGGTTCTTTTGATTTGTCAAAAAAACAAAAAGAGGCCACAAATGCTCTTGATTTCTTTGATTATGTAAAAAACTCGAGGGGGGTAAATATTGCAGAAATAAATTATGATTTATTTTTATATTATAAAGGACTTGCTAAATGACTTTACCTTGTGTTGAATCTACAAATACTATTATAATAGAAAAAGAAGCAGAGGGTTTTAGAGTACGTCCGTGTTGTTGGTTTATTTGTAGGACGCCCAATTTTGCAAAAAGTATTGAAGAGATTAATTCCCACGAATATATGAAAAATATACGAAAGCAATTTGCAGAAAATTGGCAAGATATACCTGGGTGTAAGTCGTGTGTAGATTATGAAAAAGCAGGAATTATAAGTAATAGACAAAATAAAGCTAAATTTGGTAATTTTGACGGGGTAGTAAGATGGGATATAAGATTTGGAAATACTTGCAATCTAAAATGTATTATGTGTACACCAAAATTCAGCAGTAAGTGGAATGAAGATATTGATATACATAAAAAATATAACAGTCCTCAAGTTCCAGTAAATTTAACTGATGACGAATGGGAATACATTTACGAACACACAAAAATTAAAGCAGAAGAAATTTATTTTGCAGGAGGCGAACCCTTATATGATAAAAAGTTAATTAGATTTTTAGACAAATTATCGCAACATAAAAGAAATAGAAATTTTACTCATATACAATTACAAACCAATGCGGTAATTGTTGATACTAAAATTTTTGAAGTTCTTTCAAGATTTAAACATGTAAGTTTTAACATAAGCGTAGACGGCTGGGGAAAAGTTAATGAATTAATCAGATTTCCTACTAATCATGCTCAAGTAGTTAAAAATATAGAAAAATTACAAAAAATATCTAACAATCATATATATTTTGTAAGTACATTACAGGCAATGAATCTTCCAGAAGTTGATATAATAAAAGAAAATTTATCTAAATATACTAACCCTAAACTTGTACAAATAACAAATTTAAATCATCCTTTTCATCTAGCTATAAATGCATTAAAACCTCATGTAATAAAAAGACTGAAAAAGCAAATAAAAAATAAAATTGCACAAGAAATAATGGATCAGTATGTGTACGATGAAAAGTCAAATAAAAAAATGCAATCCTATCTGTTAGAATTAGATGCAAGAAGAAATACAGATAGTAGATCAGTAGTTCCGTGGTGTTTTGAATGAGTAAAGAAACATATTGTCAAAGAGTTGATCATGAATTGATTTTAAGATCGTTCAACGAAAGTATCGAAGCAGCGTTATGTTGTAAAGCACAGAACCCTATAAATTTATATCCTAAAAACGAAAATATTGAAGATGTAAAAACTGCTCTTTCCAATGGAATAAAACATAAACATTGTTCAGTATGTTGGCAGCATGAAAAACAAGGTATAACATCTTGGAGACAGATTGGTAACAAAATAAATTATCATAATAGAAATGATATAGAATTATATTTAGATAACACTTGCGATTTGGCTTGTGTATATTGTAGTAAAAAATACAGTTCCAAATGGCAACAAGAAATAGGAAATGCTTTACCAAAAGACAAAGAACTCTTAAACAGATTATTAAATGATAACGAAAATTTTGTGCCCAGTAATAAAAAGATTAATCATGTAGAGCGTATGCTGCACGAAGTAACAATATTTGGCAAAAGAACAACACAAACACGAGATAGAGCACAAATTATGTTACTAGGCGGAGAACCGTTATTGGCTCCGTATATCAAAAAAAATGTTATACATGATATTGTAGATTCTTTTTATAAACATGGAAATTCGGAACATCCTTTGAAAATTGTTATTGTTACAAATGGAAATTCGCCTGACCATATAATTGATAAAACTATTTCTACTATGTATGAGTTATCTAAAGTTTACAAAAACATTGAGTGGAGTATTGCTTTAAGTATGGAAAGTATTGGTAAGACTGCCGAAGTAATACGTTTTGGATTAGATTATAATCAATTTATAAAAAATTACAAAAAATATTTAAGCACACCTTTTCAAGTTGGTTTTAACCTAACTATAAACACTATATCATTTAACAGCACTCCGCAATTTGTTGAAGAAATGTTTGTGTTGGCAAAACAACACAATAAGGAGATATATTTTAGATTCAATGTTTGTTTGTTTCCAAAATATTTAAGTGTGAGGATGGTTTCAAAAAGTAATCTTTATATTATAGATGATATTCGCAAAGTTATAGAAAAATATAAAACCCAAATTTATACTCCTCATCAATTTCTTGGCATGATAGATAGTGATTTAAAAAATTTAGAATCTTATATTGATACAGAAGAAAATAAAAAAGAATGTGCAAGTGCAGGATTGCAGTACTTTGATTACTTGAAACGTGCTAGATCTACAGATATTTCTGAAGTTGCAAAGGATGTATTTGATTATTATATGGAAATAGATAGTGAATAGATTATGCGATAAACGATGGAATTATGCTAATGTAAATCTTATGCAATCAAAGAGTGGAACTTGTTGCTTACCTCCTACTATTGATATAAATCAAGATGAAATTGATAATTATGGAACAGATGTTTTTGTAAACCATCCTAAATTAAAAAATGCTAGACTTGAAATGTTTAAAGGCATTGAAAGTTCTGATTGTTCTACTTGTTGGAAATTAGAAAAACAAAATGCACCTAGTATGAGAGGAAATAGTGAAAAGTTATATGTAAATAAAATTTTTTCAAAATCTAAACAAGATGGTACTTTAGATACTGTATGTAAAAATATTGATGAAACTAGTAATTTATTGTATAGTAATGAAATTGAATTGTTGGAAATTACAATAGGAAATACTTGCGATTTAAAATGTGTCTACTGTAACAAATTTAGTAGTAGTCAATGGGCTTTAGAAGATTACAAGAATAATGAAATTACTAAAGAGGAATTCAAATTTTTTACAGATAAAACTATTGATCCTATATTTGAAGATACTTTTTGGAAATGGTATAACACAACAGTCAAACAAAATGTAAAACATATCAATATCAAAGGTGGAGAACCTTTAGTAATACCTTATTTTTATACAATTATGGAAAAAATATTACAATACAGTGAAGATTCAAATAATTTTGATTTTACTATTATTACTAATCTTAACACATCTATAGAAAACAGACTAGATTTATTTTTTGAATATATTGTAAAATTACAAAAGCATAAAAGAGTAAATGTATATATCAGTATGGAATCTATGTTTAACAAGGCAGAATATATAAGAAGTGGTTTGAATTGGAATCAATTTGAAAAAAATTTACACAGATTATTAAATTGTGCAAAAGAAAATAAAAATATACATATTTCATTTATGCCCACTATAAATATTTTAAATATTTCTTCTTTACCAAAATTTGTTACCTGGGTAGATAAATTACAAAAAGATTATAATTTGCTTGTAACCTGCAAATGTAACATAGCAGATTATATATTTTCTCCGTTATATCTTCCTGATACATTTTCTAAATATACAGACCAAACATTAAAAATATTAAAAAATTTAAAAAATACACATTATGATTGGAACAAATTTTATATGCATATAGAAGGTATACATAATATAATCTTAAAAAATAAAAAAGTTGATTTGAAAAAAATACAAAGTTTAAAGCATTATCTCACTAATTTAGATATAAAACGTAATACTGACTATAAAGAAATATTTAATGAATATTTAGAATTGTTTGAGGTAAAACATGCCAGTTAATGTAGATAGAAAAAATCCAGCATTTTATAGCTACACAAAGTACGACCATACTGGTAAAAAATTTACTGTAGAACCATGTGTTAAACCCGGAGATGAAAATAAACATTGTTTAGTATGTACACGTGAAATTTGGTATAATAGTTACACTAATAAATTGAAATGTTGTCATATCAACACAGGTGTTGATGCAACAAGCATAAAAAACTTTAAAAAAATGGTTAAAGATATTGATAAGGGAATACAAAGAATTGAATGTCAAAATTGTGATTCCTCTGACTTTAGGAAACGTACCAATAATTTTTGGATAAAACCAGAAAGTGGAAATTGTCATATTGATTTACAAATGTCCAATTATTGCCCTGCTTCGTGCTTGTATTGTAAATCAGAATATAGTTCTACGTGGGAAAAGGAAATAAAAGAAAATGATAATATTCCACTACAAATATTAGAACAAAATAATATAGAAAATAAAAACGAAATAACACAAGATAACGAAGAATTAATTAAAACAATTGTTGATAGCACTGCCACAAATATTAGTAAAAGAGCATGTATAGGAATAACTGGTGGCGAACCGGCTTGTAGTATAATTGAAGAAGATCACTTAAAAAAAATTGTAACAAGATTTTACAGTAAAAATGAAGTCCCAGCAAGAACTATAAGATATGATTTTAGTACGAGTTTAAATTTTGACGAAAAAAAATGTATAGAAATAATTCAGTATTTGTTATCATATTCTATACGTTATCCTCGTTTAAACATTGTTTTACAAATTGGAATCGAAAGTACAAATGATTACTTTAACTTTACTAGACACGGCAACCATTGGCAGCAATTTGATAAAAATTTAAAAGCATTTTTAGAAAACACAAATTTTGGAATTGAATTCAAACCAATGTATAATAATGTAGCTCTACCCGATTTATTTAATTTTATAAAGTATACAAACAACTTGTCATTCAAATACCGTCCTATTCATCTATCTAGTGCATTTGCTCTTGATTATATTGCATTTCATTTTAATTTATTACCAATAGAAGATTTAAAATATGTAAAAACTACAAGAAATTATTTGGATAATAATAAAATATATTTTGAAAATAAAGAAAGTGTATATTCATCTTTAGATTTTATGGAGCATTGTTTTAAATATTTGTCTACTTCAAAAAGAGATTATCAAGAAGCACTTGAAGTTTTTAATTATTTTAAAAGAAAACGTCAAGTTGATTTACAACAAATTAATCCAACTATGTACAATCATTTACTAAAAATGTCTACAAATTGAGGATAGCTTTCAAAAAAGTTTTGATCTCGATATTTGTCTGTACCTTCTAAATAAGTTTGTAACTGCGGCAACAAATGGCTATCATCTTTGCTATTCATAAAGTTTTTTATATATTCTAAAGAATTTGCAATTTTTATATTGTCTGTGTGTTTTTGATAGTCATTGAATCTTTGTGTTACACGTTCTTTTATATGTTTAGGTAAAACTGTAACACACAATATTTCTGGATATGTTAAATGTGTAGGATTCATAATCTGTACACCTTTATCATTGTCTGCCCACCATTGCATACTTTCGGGCATATACCATACGTTAAGTAAACTGATTGTGCTGCGTAAAATAATACGGAAATTATGTGTATGTTTTAGCTCAAGGAAACGTTTTGTAACTGCTTCGGTAGTTTCATATTTTGCAGGCCAACGAATGTATTCTGATTCTTCTTTGTTTGCACTATCAAAACTTAATGCAAATTCAACTTTTTTAAATTTACTCCATTTATCGATCCAACTTTGTTTTGGCATGATAGTACAATTTGTGCTGTAATTTAAAAAGATTTCGCTGCAATCTCTTTCAGCTAAAAGTTTATCTACAACAACCCATTGATCTTTTGTCATTAAAGGCTCACCACCTGTAAACTTTATGTGAACTAAATCGTCGATAAAAGGATATATGTTAGCAACATCACTTTTGCTTTTTTCAACTTCGTTCCAAGTTTTGCCAAATATTTCTTGTTCTTCCTTGAACCATTTCCAAGCGTATCTACTATCGCACATTCTACACGCTAAATTGCAGTCATTGCTTATAGCAAGTTCTATCCAGCCAATTTTAGGATTGTCTATATCAACTAGTTTGTCAATATCTAATTCTTTGTTATCATGATAGCGTTCACGTAGACTACGCTTTCCTGCTGCTTCTTCTTGATAGCAACGTATGCATCCATCCACTTCTTCACCGTTCAACATCTTATTACGGATATTGTTCATCCAATCTCCGTAAAATACTTCACTTAATGTTTTTTCTTTAAGATTATTTTCTTTAGGTCTAAATTTTTCTGCAAATCTACAGCACGGTTTAACTCTACCAGTAGGATCAATAAATTGATGATCCCATGCCATACTACAAAAAGTTTTACTAGGTATTTCCAAAAATTACTCCGTTGGACGCATACTAGGAACTTTTAAATATTCATTATAACTTAAAACAGGTGCTGGATCTTCAACATTATTTTTTTCAAATCCATATTTTCGTTCTTCGCACCACCAACAACTGCCACAAGGTACATTTAGTTCTAATTCGTGTACTAAATCAATGTTTTCATCACAACTACAGGTTAAAGGAGCAATATCATCAAAAATATCGTATTTCAAATATAAATTTATAATATCGGCTTTATCCATGCCATAATGTGGACTTGCACAGTGTGGAGTGCTATAAATGCTACTTGCATCATCTCTATTTTTTTGTCTATGTTCGTCGTTTTTCCATCCAACTCTTGCTTCTTCGGGCGGATTTTTTGTGTTACCATTGTACTCAAAGTTTATTGTACCATTGTGAAACAACTCTCTGATCATATTAACAAAGTATTTGTCTTTTTTACCATCATGAGTAGTTGTTTCCTCTATAGGCATATCAAAAATTAATCCATCGTTGATAAAATTTGCACCAGTAAGTTCTCTAATTTTGTCAATTATTGCTTCTGTTGAGGCAATATTTTTTACTTTTGATGGAATGAATACGCTAATAGGTTGAATTTTAAGATCCAGATTATTGTCTTGAATGGCTTTTGTTGTTAAGTAAAGCAAAAGCGCACTATCAAGCCCGCCTGAAAGTTGTATACCTACAGTGTGCCAATCTTTACCAAGTGGTACTATTGTGCTATTTCCACTGTCTGCTGTAAATTCAACTTCTATGTCTGCAAAAACTTCCATGTACTCATTTGAATTAGCTTTTTTTCTTACTAACATTGATTTTCCAGTATGTTTTGTTTGTTATAACACTTGTGATAAGTATTATTATATACGTATTTATTAGGAGTCTTTTTTGTCATATTTAGAATTGAATGAAATACAAGAGCTACACGTTGAAATTACTAATAATTGTAATGCTGCTTGTCCTATGTGTGCAAGAAATATTTTTGGCCAAGGAAATAGACCAGGTAGAGGAATAAGTGATTGGACAATAGAAGAAATACACAAAGTATTTGATAAAAAAGTATTGCCTAATTTGAAATATGTTTATTTTTGTGGAACACATGGCGATCCGTTGGCAGCACGAAATGTTTTTGAAGCTATTAAAGCAGCAAAAGATTTAGGTGCAGGCATGGAAATGTTTACAAATGGTAGTTTAAAAACTGAAAGTTGGTGGAAAGAACTGTGTAGTATTCTAGACGAACGTGACAGAATAACATTTAGTGTAGATGGAATCGAAACCAATCATTTATATAGACAAAAAACCAATATTGATAAAATTATGAGACATATGAAAATTTGTTGTGAAAGTAAAGTTAAAGTAAGATGGGATTTTTTAGCATTTAAACACAACGAGCATGAATATGAACCTTGTCAAAAACTTGCCAAAAGTATGGGTGTTGATCATTTTAGATTAAGACGCACTGCACGTTTTGATATTTTTAAAACTAAATTTCCTGTACTAAACGACAATAAAGAAATTACACACTTTTTAGAACCACCCGAAAGAGAAGATTTAAAACATCCTAGTTTAAAAGAAATGGGTAAAATAGCAAGTAAAATATACGGAGATGAATTTAATATTGATCTTAACAACGATAATATACAAGATTTTTTCCCACCACAACGTAACAATTACAAATATGTAGATAAAGAGTTACCTGCTGATGATTATTGTATAAGTTGCATTTATCAAGAGGCAAAGAAGATGTATGTAAATAGTAGATTAGAAGTTCATCCTTGTTGTTACATAAGTGACGAATACGAAAATTATAAAACTCTTGCAAATGGTCAGTTACCTTATCCTATTGGAGAATTAAGTCTAAAAGACAAAACTTGGGAAGAAATATTAACCCATGATTTTTTCAAGAAAGATTTAGTTAATTCGTGGACAGGTGAAAATGTGATTCCTAGGTGTATTAGAACATGCGGTGTTGTTAA
>Ga0213864_10001266_pt1 | contig 11503 bp, 16 predicted proteins | sample PICome_5_FD_160078 | JGI IMG/M metagenome (GOLD analysis project Ga0213864, IMG submission 160078) | Coastal seawater microbial communities near Pivers Island, North Carolina, United States - PICO247 | ecosystem: Environmental > Aquatic > Marine > Coastal | place: USA: North Carolina... | reverse complement strand
TACTTCTTCCTTGTCTTACGTTTCAACGACTTGACGCGACGGGGCTTGCCTGCCGGTTGACCAAGACGTTTCTTCTGAGCAATTCTACTACGTTTTTCCGCAGCCGTCATCTCTTTGGAAGTTTTGGGGGTTTTGCTCGATACCCTTTTCGAGGGGCGGCAATATGGAGTACCCCGTTTTTCACCTTTGCGACGCCCACACGGTTTACCTGTCCGAACGTCAACCCAGTCCTCTTTGAACCATCTTTTAAGAGCAGCACCTTTTTTAGTCTTCCTTACGGCCATAACGGTGCCTCCACAACCAATCATTGAGACGGGTCAGTCTTTTTGCTGACCAGTCCATGAAGCAGTTGTTCCAAAACCAATGATTGTATCTTTTACGCATTAGTAAATCTTTGTCGTCCGATACTTGTAAGCCTGCCCGTTTGAGTAAGGCTTTCTTACCATGCCGCCTGCAGCTTTTTTCTGGGTCTTGTTGCCCCAGTTTTTAGCACCAACTTTGCGACATTTTGCAATTGCCCCGCTTGCGTATGCTGACGGGAACACTTTGTAACGGGCTTTTACTTTGTGGTAACAGGCATCTTTCTTAGACACGGCGTTTCTTCCTCCTACTAGCACAATGAGCGCGCTGGGAAAACCCTTTGGGCTTCTTGCAGTTCACAGCGGCTTTGCGTTTTTTGGACCACTTGCGTTTCTGAGGCGGCTTGCTCACCTGCTTGCTCATACTTGCTCTGTTCACTTTGAGCTCCCTGTTTTCCTGCCAACCAATCCTGCCACATAGGCTCAAGCATTTTGTAGTTTTCTTCAACCTTTACTTCGATAACAGCAGTGCGTTTATCGACTTCGATAAGTGTTGAAGCCATCCATGCTAAAACTGCGCCAGCGGCTGTTACAGCTATTGTTTGAACAGGGTTTTCCATAACACTACCACTTCTTACAAGACCAGTATCCTGCCGTAAGCTTGGATTTTTTCTGGTCACACTTATGTCGGGCACGAAATGATTTACGTCGGGCGGGTATGCTTTTCTTGATCTTCATGTTTGGGTCACCAAACCTGACAAGACGAACCTTGCTGCCCTCTTTCGCAAGAACAGCAAACTTCTTCTTCTTGCCCGGAGTGCGTTTGGGCTTATTGTAACCGCTAAATTTTTCGCCTCTATAGGTGACAGCCATTACAGCCCCCTAAATCACAGTGTGTTTTTGATGTAAACAAAATCAAGACCAGCACCGACGTTACCATTACTGGTGGAGGAGTCACCGATACCCTGAACTTCGATGTCCGTTTTTTCGGTAAACGCGATAGGGAACTTGTAGTTTTGAACATGTGAGCCGACGTTCAGTGTAAGTTTGTCTTTGGTCTGAAAAACTTCGCCGTTAGGACGAGCTACAATAGACACCGTCACAAATTTGTTTGCTGTTGCAGATGCTACCGAAAAAGTAGCGCGGCAAAGATACGCCGTGTATCCAGCAGGAACAGTCCAAAGTGCCATTGTTGTTTGGTTTTCGCCAACAGCGATAGCAGCGTATTTGTTTGCTGGGACACCTGTTGTGATAGTGCCTGTACCTGCATACACAGTGCCTGCGTTCTTACCACCTGAACCAGCAGAGCGGATAACCATCCGATTAACACGAAGAAAACTGTTTGTAGTGTTTACTGCGGTCTGACCATCAAGGGTTACAGTCTCATTGATTTCGTCGTAGTTCTCATCCAAGCCGTAAACCTGAACAGTGCGAGCACCTGTGCCAGCAGCATCGTCATCAGTGGATGAGCTAGAAATTTTCAAGACAGAAGCAGAGGACAGGTAAGAGTATGCACCACCTTCTGACCAAATAGTCTCAAGACTATCATCTACATCAGAGTTGAACCCAAACTTAAAAGTGGTTTCATGCCCTGTGATTTGACCACGCGCTACCTGTAAGTCAAACGGCTCTGTCTTGCCGATACGCGAAATGGAACTTGTTTCTTGGGACATCAAAGGTCTCCGTAATAATAATGTAAATCGGTCTTATTTTAGCCTAGTTGCGAATAAAAAGAAAGGGCAGGTTTGACCCCGCCCTTTCCCATTTTTTATTGCCTAATCCTTAGGCACCCGGCGAACCGAATACGCAACGAGGATCAGAGAAGCCGAAGCTGTAACGCTCACGGGCTTTGTAACGCATGTTACCTGTATCGAAATCAGGCTCCATCTGGGTCGTCAGGGCTGTGCGCTCGAAGTGCTTGAAGCCATTCGGTGCATCAGTTTTGACGAAGAATGCGTCCGTGTCGGTCAGGTAGTCGTTGACTACATAACCTTCAGGCAGCAGACCCATCTGACGGATGGCGTTGATGTCGTTGTTGGCAGTCGCAATGCGAAGTTCTGATTCCAACAGACGAGTAGCGACGAACTGAAGCTGACGGGGAATGATCAACTTTGTGCCACGAAGGGCGATGATCAGACCACGCTCGTCGGTGAAACCGGCGATTTTGATCAGAGCGTCTTCCAAAGAGGTTTCGTTCAAGTCAGCAGCCACTGACGGTTCGTTCGAAAACGTGCCGCCATTGGTCAGCGGGTGTGCAGTGCTGCAAAGCTCAACGCCGTCGCCGCCTTTAAACGAGCTGTTAAAAGCGTTGTTCAAGACAGAAGCGGCTTTGACTTGCTTGGTATGAGCCATCGAACGGGCCAACGCACGAGTGTAACGAGCAGACAGACGATCATACAGATTGTCTTCAATTGCTTCCTCGGTGATCGAGAAAGCAGAAGCTACTGTTTCGTGGTTGTAACGCGAGGTGTATGCCTCTTGTGCGTCATCATAAGCAACGCCGGAACCTTCCGATTTAGTCGGAGCGGCACCGAAGCCGGACAGCATGACTTCTTCTTCGAACGAACGGTCAGAAGACTCGGTGTCGAAGATTTCAGAATGCTGGCCTTCGTAGCGACCATATTCCATACCGAACAGAGCGTTGAGACCCGGTTCCAGTTCTTTTGCGAGTTGTGCGCGAGAAATAGCCATAACTCAGTCTCCTTATACGCCAGTCGTTGCAACTGTACCAGCAGTGATCGCACCATTCGGTGAGTTAAAGCTGTTGTTCAGTCGCACGATAACGCCGATACCTGCAGCAGCAAAATCTTGGTTTTCAACATCGTCAACGATACCGACGATACGCATTTGCAGCGCGGCAGTCGTGGCGATTGTTGATACACCCAGCTTAGCAGAGGACAGGCCAGTTGTAGTTGAGCCAGAGGTGGCAGTTGCAAAGTTAGCGTTTGCAAATACGTGACCACGGGCCGTGGATTCATTGGTCAAAGTTGCGTCAGAAGCAATCACATACAGTTGTGACGGATTGTCATAAACGAATGCTTTAACCGGATAGTTTGAGTCTGCACCCGAACCCGGCCAGTAGTTTGAGAATACTGTTTCACCGGTTGTTGAAGATACATACTCGCACCCAGCAAATACGCCAAGCAAACCAACAGTGCCGCCAGCAGCCGCGCCTACGATGTCAATAAAGCCCGTAGAAAGCGGAATAACTGGAGAACCCTGATAGATCGCGTTGGAGTTGCCGGAGGCAATGCGGTACTCAGTAGTGCCGGTGCTATTCGGGGCAGAACCCTGAATACCAATCGGCTTGAGACCAAAAGCGACATTGGTGTTTGCCATTGTCTTTCTCCTTGGTTATCGGTGGTTATTTGTCACCACCAAAAGTTACACGACTTTGCCTATCTTGAGTGATAGGCATTGAGGGATGTTGTTCCCTCATCAGGTTTTCATCAACGGCTTTCATTTGATTGCGGGTCTGATCCCGATAGTACTCAGTTCTTTCATCAACCGTTTCTTGTGGCATACGACAGAGGATAAGTCCGCCGCTACCGATTACCCCTTGATATTTGCCCTCATCAACTTGCGGGAACGCTTGATCAGGGTACTCATCGGCTCTTACAGGTTCCCAACCTTCACGCATCTTTGCGTAAACATTGTTCTTGTCATCCTCTCCGCGAACACCTGTGCGGATCCAACGATGAACATACCCTGCGGGGGCCGGAGGTGCCTCGAGCTGTGAAGGGGGTGCCCAAGGCTTCTTACGCGCAGTTTTTTCACGTGTCTGCGATTCACGGGGTGTACGTTTATCAGTCATAGCTTAATCCTTTACATACTTTGCGTACTCTTCGAGCGGAACGCCAAGTTTTTTAGCAATTGCCACCTGTGAAGGTGTAAGCTTGACTGTTCTGCGCCCCTTCTTGGCCGTCTTGGAAGCAGTTGATTCAGCAGAGGCGACTCTGGGTTTACTGCTCACCGGGGTGCTTTCCTGAAATTTATTAGGAAAATCTGCCCGAATACGACGGTCAATCTCATTATAGTATTCTTCTGAAGATGGGTCAAACCCTTCTTCTTCCACAAGCTTGCGGTGAATACCAAAAGCGGCATAGGTCATACTCTCGTCCTGACCAAACCACGTGTTGCTTTCTGCCCATGCCTGTGCACGAGGATCAGGCTCACGAGGTGCTGCCTGCGCTTGCTGCGGCATCGGAGGAACTTCGACCGGCTGAGAGTCATACTGTTCGACACGCTGGCGCGCCGTAGCATGATTAGCCTGCTCAAGAGTCAACTCACTGATACGCTTCTGCGCTTCAAACACTTGATCGGAGTCGCCCTCGTCCAGTGCAGTTTTCAAAAACGCTTTGGCAGACTCGAGTTCCCGTTCTAAACGGCCACCCATCTCACCAACATAAGAAACCTCACGCTCACGCAGTTGGTTCTGCAGATCCTCGTTTTGCTTCTTTACAGCTTCAGCATACTCAAGAGCAGCCTCACGCTGGCGTTCTTCTTCACGATACTTGGCAGTCAGTTTACGGATGCGTCTTTGGACACTCTCCGAATACTCGGCCAGTTCGTCCTCTGATGACTTTTGCTCGGCCTCTGGCTCTGACGCAACTGTTTCTGCAGCTTCAGCAACCTGTTCGACCTGCTCCTGTTGATCATCTTCAACAACCTCTGTTTCAGTTTCTTCGGTCTCTTCAATGATCTCGATTTCTTCGTTTTCAATTTCTTCAGACATGTGACTTCCCTAGAATTTAATGTCTTCTGGATCCACGATAGTGGCAATCACTTCATCGTCATTGATGATGCGAACCTCCCCGTCATCCAGCTTGAACCGGGATCCGGCATATCGCCCGATGCAAACCCAGTCTCCTTCCTTGCACCACGGTTCTTGGTTTTCACCGAACTTGTCAGTGTCCTTGTAAGCCAGTGGTCCAACTTTAATGACGTAAGCAACAACAGTCGCCAACGCCTCTCGATCAGCAGTAGCATCCGGAATGTATATACCACCTTCTGTTTTCTCGCGTCCCCGATAGGGCATCACAAGAATACGCCAGCCCGTAGGTTGCGGAACGCGCTCTACAGCCTTGCGATTTTTGGCCTCTTCTTTGGCCTGTTCCCGAGCTACAACGTAGTCGGGTAGTAAAAGACTACTCATCTATATGCCTCTTTAGCAGGGTCTTGATCTCATCAATGGCATACGACAGACCCTGTATTTCGCCCACCATTGCTTTGTAGTGCTCGTAGTCAGACGCACTACCACTTGTCACAGACATTGAGATGTCCTCAATGCGCTGTTCAAGATTCCGGAGATATTTGGAGATTACTTCAGGTTTGATCAAAGAATGTCCCCATGACTAGCAAAGTCTTCGTCAGTCAACGGACCACCTGCTACCCATGAGCTACATGTCTTTTGAGCTTCGCACGTAAATCTGTGCGTTTCACAATAGCCGACATTATCGGAGTCGGTACCCAAGCAGTCGAGAATGCGACTGGACATGTTAAAGGCAGAACAGTTACCGCAAACGGTATCTGGGTCTGTTGCTGGACCGTAGTTATACTCCTCGGTCGCCTTGAGTTTGTTTTCCATATTCTTGGCAGTGTCTTGAGTTTCAACAGGACAGCCGTTCTCGCCCATCTTTTGAACGGGCTTCGGCTCTGTCGCCATGTTGTCAAACTCAATAATGATTTTCATCTAGCTTGTTCCACTGAATTTCATACCGCGTTGAGCAATACCACCGCCACGGACACCGTCTTGACGGTGAGGGCAATTCATACCACCGTGTGAGTATTTCTTCACTTCACCACCGCAGTTGTATTTCTTGACGTGACCGCCGCCCATCATTCTCTCAGGCGCACGGGACGTTGTCCTTCTCCCATGGACGCCAGTAGTGCGGTCTTTCTGAAAATCATCAAGGTTCTTGAAATCTTCGGGGGTCACCTTGTCGAAAGGAGCAGCTCTTTGTGCCAACTCTTTCGTTGAAATGGTTTTACCCTTGGGATTCGGGTTCGTAGTTCTGTCTTGATCCATCTTGCTGTCGGACATGACTATCTCCTGTGATTTGTCCTATAATACCTGCTACGGGCGTCCTTGTCCACGGTATCGTTTGAATGTGCTGCGCTTGTTTTTTGGACGAGACAGATGCGAATGTCCGATACTGGTGCGCTTTGCAACCGGCTCCGGCTTGAACACCTGTTTTACTTTACTCGCCATCAGCCCTTCAGCTTTCCAATAGACTTCAAACCAAACGAAGCACCAATCGACGCCAGTATCCCCCACTGAATCCATTCCGGTGCAGTGCGGAGAAAGTCAAACCCAGATTGCATGTATGGCTGTGCAGAAGGGACGAAACTAGCAACTATGATCCCGATGAAACAAATCGTCCATGCCTCGTCTTTCCACGAGTCCGCTGAAGCATCCATGGCTTTTTCTTCCCAGTCGCCATCCTGCTCAAGCTTTTTGACCTTGGCATTTACCTTGGCCTCTTCAAGCTTGTGCTTCAATTCTGCTTTTTTCTGACGGCCTTCAAGAAATGTTTTACCAACTCCGGTTACCGCACCAAGAATTTGCCCGATCATTTCAATACTCCTTATTCAACAACCATCCAATTTGATGGATCAGGTAATTGATGTACTAACTTTTTGCCCGGTTTTGCTGTGAAGAGCAAGTCTCCAGACAAAGAAAAACGCGGCAGGGGTATCTCGTTCGCGCCAACTTGGTGCATCCACGAGCTAGGAAAAATCAAAAGTTGTCCCTCTTTTGGGTGCACATCGTAAATCTGATGTCCAACTCGAAACAACAAAGGTGCAGCGTTCTCTGGCATCTTTAAGTAAAAAGTGAAAGACAAGTGCGCGTAACGGTGATCATGCCACTGTGCTTCTGATACCTGTGGAGGCACAAGCACTCCCCAGCTTTTGACTAGGTGTAAGTCGCACTCCGGATCAGTGTAGATTTCTCTGATCTCCCTGAAGATCGAAGCCCGAAGCTTGGGAGCTTCCTGCAGCAAATCATTTTTGAGATGCTCGGTTGCACCACCATACGGAACAAGTTCTTCTATAAGCTCACACAGAGAAGACACTTCCTCTGCGTCAGCTTGAATATCAACTGAAGATAGCACAAATTTATCCGATCATTCTGCCGGTGTCTTTTGTTGAACCGCTTGCTGCCTGACTCTACGAGTCAACTCTTCATAACGGGTTTTAGCAGAATAATATTCTGCCCAGCGTCCTGCCCATTTGTTAATTTTGCTAAAGTCTTTTTCATAATGTTTTTTCTCGGACATACTGAACCCAACTCCTTCTTCTACTAGTTCGAATGATATGATGAGGGGATCCATGTTACACCTATTTAATTAGCGGTCCAATAGTTCATTGCCTGCGCTTGTTCATTTCTCGCATCACGGCGATGTCTTCCTGCGTTTCAATCCGTTCACGATTAACATTGTTGCGCTCTTGAGCAATATTAAGTGTCGCCTGCAAACGCTCTTGTGCTTGTTCATCCTGCTGAGCCAAGCGCGCCTGCTCCAGCATCGCTTCGACTTGGTCTTTCTGCTGCTTACGCTGCTGCTCTGCAGCCTGCAACTGAACCTCGGCTTGACGGATACCAACCAGCGGATCTTGCTGCGGCTGCGGTACAATCGTCGGCAGAACCTGTGCAACCAACTCTGATACACGCTGCTCTACCTGCTGCTGCATCATCTGAGGATCCACCTGCATCGGAACACCCTGCATCTGTGCCTGCTGCTGCATCTGCATCATCTGAGCCTGAACCTCTTGCTGTGCAATCAGCGACAAACGCTGCATGATGTTGCTGAACAAAGGTTGTGTCAGAGCCTGACCAATCGGCGTCTGCATTACAGCGGCATGTGCCTGCACGTGCGCCATGTGGTTCTGCTGCGGGAATACCTGCACCGGCTTACCGCTAATCATCGCGGCCAACTCAGCGGCAGGATCCATGGGTTGTGGTTGCGGCGGAGGCGGCAGGATGGCGTCAATGTTCTTGACCTCCAGTGCCTCATACATACGACGGTAAGCCTCCCGCAGATTGTGGATCTCTGGGTTTGATTGAGCCATTTGTAACTGGTTCTGCGCCAGTGCCATACGCTGTGCAGCCGAGAAGATGTTCGGGTCGGACACGGGGATAATATCAACGCGACCATCAAAATCTTGCTGCAGAACACGGCCATCAATCCCGTCGTTGTAGGGATACGCCGCTACCGTCTCACCAATGATGGTGGACAGCAAACGAAACTCTTGTTTGAGAGAACGGTGTAAGCGTTTGTGAATCGCGCTCATCACACGAGAGCCACGCTCCAACAGCGCAACCGTCGTGCCTACCGGCATCTGCTGATTCACGTCCGCAATATTAGCATCAGCAATCGAAGCATATCGACGGCCTGAGTCAACCAAGAGGCCAAGAAGAGATGAAAGTGTTCCAGATGGTTCCTTGTATACCATAGGAACAATCGCATCACGGATGTTTCCACCCGGAACGTCAATGTCTCTAAACTCGCCGGGCTGAAGCGGTTCATCGTCGTTACGAATCCTAACACCACGAGCCTTGAAACCTGCAGGCAGGTTAGCCAGCGTCCCGGCGTCTATAAGTTGTCGAAGAATGGACGTTGCCGCCCGTGACAATCCTCCTATCATATGTACGAGTCCAAATCCATAAAAACCGAGCCCCGGAAGGAATTTGAAGTGCACAAAATGTTGCAGAGGTTTACGAAGCGGATCGTTCTGTTCAAAGTTACGAAGAATCGACAAAATCTCACCAGAGCTCTTATCAATCGTAACGATGTATGGTAATTTCAGTCCTGTCGGTTCACCTGATTCGTCGGTGTCCTCGAACCCTTCAAGGTCTAAATATGTGTGGATTTCATACAGCGTGTAAACGTCGTCCTGATAGGACGGGCGAATCCCCTGTATCTCGGCCTTGGCTTCATCAACCTCGTTTTCTGAACGGTCACCAGCAGTAATGTCTACATCACGATACACATCCGCCATCTGCATTTTTATGATGTCATTCTCACTCATGTGCACGACATGGGTAATGCGCTCCGACGTGCGTATATCCGCCGCCGCATACGGAACAATTACATCTTCAGCAGGAACAAACTTACTGACCGCGCGCTGACGCGTCTGGTCAAAGTAAACTTTCTTGAACGTCGAGCCGGACAAAGGCAGATAGAACAGCATCTGATCCATGTCCTGCTCATACTCCTCCATCACTTCGCTGATGTAGTAGTTCATAAAATCTTTAACACGTTTGGCTTGCGCCATAACGTCAGGCGTCTCTGCGCCAACAACATCCGTGCGGACTGGGCCACCGGCAGGCATCAGCTCCTTGTATGCCTGTGCTTGAAACTGTGTGACTGATTCTGAAACCAACGGATGCGTTACACCACTCGCGCCAGCAAACGGCTCATCACGCTCTTCGTTGTTGATGCCCAGAAGATCAAGACCCTTGGACAGAGCTTCTTCCCACTCAGCGCGGCTTTCCAGATCATCCTCAACCGAACCCATCAACTGAGAGGACAAAGCTCCAAGATCCGCGTCGTCCATAACTTCAGCCAAGTTGGCGTCATGCACATACGGCTCCGCGTCTACCATGGTCATGTCGTCCATTATGAACTCATCGACGCCCGGAAGCTCCACACGTATTTCTTCATTCGGCTCGATACCGGCCAAAAGCTCTTCTGCAGTAGGCGAACCACCCGGACCCATAGCCCGTTCGACCATCGCACTAAAAGGATTTCCTTGCTGTGACATATCTATTTATAACACCTCTCTGCCCATAGAGCCAATACCTTTATATACCATCCCACCTTTTGCGTAGTTCACAAACAGGGGCTTGTCTTCTACCCGCTTCGCTTCCCCGAACACGAGAATCTTTGCGGGGTGCTTGGTTCCCGATAAGTTTTCTTCAACGATTTTCGCGCCGGGGTAGCGTTCTAGTGCTTCTTTCAAAGCAGCGTCTGGCGCATCTTTGTAACCGCGCACAAAACTTTTTTCGTCAACACCTCGTTGAGCAGCGATGTCTCTGTAGTCGGGAAAAGCAATTCCATTTTGACCCTTGTTGAAAGCACGCTCGATCAAAAGGTCTGCCTGATACTTTGACATATCAAACGTGTCTTTGAAAGGAAGGGCGGGTTGAAGTGTAGCTAAGTGGTGCAGGGCTGTTGGACTACTCAAAGCGTATTTGAAATCAATGTCCCCTTCAATACGCATCAGATACTCTGCACGTGCTTCAGGTGAAGCTTTGTTCAACGCCTCTAAAAGAGCAGGTGCCTCATCAGGAATTTTTTGACCCCCGTAACTTGTCAAAATACCCTCAGTTAAAATAAGTGATCTTGCTTCAGGTGTTAGATCTGCATTTGGGTCTTCCATTTTTTGAATAACTGAAGGAGACATAAATGTAGCTTGGTCTGACCTTTTTATTTCATAAAGCTGTTGAATAGCTTTTGATGCATCACTTTCTGCGAGAGCCGCAGTCGGGTTGCGTTGAGAGAAATCTTTGGCAGCAAAAGTTATCGCCTCTTCGTTACCTATCTGGTAGATCTCCTGTCCGAGCTGATTTTCCACAAAGTTCTTGATACCGCGAATATTATTCGGGAACGTATCTTCAATCGCTTCAGAGACCGCTTCCATATAGTCTGTGTCTTTGCCTGAATAAGTGTTCCTGAGTTTTTCTGTGCTTGTTTTTACTTTTTCCAAGTCATCTAATGCTTGGTTTATGCGCGCCCGTTGGCGTTTAATCTCTTCAGAGAGAGAAAATAAAAGATTGGGACTCTGCTTTCCACTCCGGTCAATAATTTTATCAGCATCGTCTAAGTCTTGTAAATATCCGGCGTACTGTTTCTTTTTTTCGTTAAAATAAGTGTTTAGTTTCTTATTGAAACCCGAAACACCTTGCCTTGCAAGCAAGCTGTCCATTTCCAAACTTTGTAGGTCAGACTGCATCTCTTCGACAACGGAGACGTTTTTGTAATCACCAACATCAGTCGTGGATAGACGAGCATGTCCAATATTACCACTAGCATCGTGGTGAGAACCTGCCGTATCATACTTACCCATTTCTTTGTTGGTGTTCCGAAATACGACCTCTTCGTAATTAAAGTAATCAGTCTCCGAGCCAATGCCTCTTTGATTATTGAACAGCCTCTGCGTGTCTGAGTACATAGGATCCAGTCCATAGAGCCCGTGTATGT
>Ga0213864_10001261_pt1 | contig 11534 bp, 17 predicted proteins | sample PICome_5_FD_160078 | JGI IMG/M metagenome (GOLD analysis project Ga0213864, IMG submission 160078) | Coastal seawater microbial communities near Pivers Island, North Carolina, United States - PICO247 | ecosystem: Environmental > Aquatic > Marine > Coastal | place: USA: North Carolina... | reverse complement strand
CATCAAGAGTAACAGCTCCGTTAAATGAGGCAAACTCAATAGCGGCACTTGAAATAAGACCAGCAGCATTTGCGCTACGTACAGAAACCTGGTTTACGTTCACAACATCACCAACATTACTGTTTGCTCCGGTTAAATTAACAGCGTAAGCACCATTTTCAAATGTAACGGTATATCCATTTATAATTTCTATAGTACGAGCATATGTAATACCACCAAGAATAACTTCAGTATTATGGCGGTGTGTAACCAAATGTGGCATACCCTCGGCATCATCTTCTAAAGCTTTTAAATCCAATCTAAACTGATTTAGAGGCAATTCTCTAATTTCAGTTGGCGTAGATTGTATTAAAGTAGTATACGCTTTAGGGATAGAAATTACTTTTGTACCCCAATCTATTGAAATCATACTAAGTTATTATATAGCGTCTGAATTTGTTGCTCAAGCATTGTTACGCGCTGTGAAAGCTGTAAATTCTGTACTTCTTGGTTTTTAACTATTCCTTCTAATCTTCTAACCTCTTGTCTTGTTGATTGAGAATAATCTCTAATTGCAATAATATTTTTATAGCCTGCGCTATCTTCTTTACCAAAATCTTCTGTTGTAAACTCTTTACTCATCGGTTTGCAATAATATTGTTACATCAAATCCATTTACAGTAATTGTGCCTGTAATAGTTCCTTGTTTATAAAGTGTGCCTGGCAAAGTTGCTTTTCTTACTCTACCAGTAACTGGTTGATCAGAAGTATAATTAAATGCCGTAGTTTCAATTACACCGCTTGCATTTGTTACCCCGGATAATATATCAGTACCGGCAGATAACGGCCCACCTGAATCAGCTTCTAATAAAACGCGGGCGTCCTGTATGTTTGCTAGAGTGTCTGCATCTTTTACGGTGACTCTAACTGTTTTTGTATTATTAATTACAACGGTTGCTCCGGCTGTTCTTACGGTTGGAGTATCACCACCGTTTACGTTGATTGTTACTGTTCCAGTAGTTGGGCTAACAAATATTGCAGCGCTGCTGCTAGCGTCGGCTCCATAACCGTCAAAAGTTATATTTGTAAGGCTATATGTGGTCGCAGTATCTAGCTCAATTGCATGACCGCCTGCCGACCGTATAAACATTACATCATGCAGGTCTGTTGTTGATCCAAAAGTTGGATCCTGTAGACAAGCAACATTCGCGGCAGAATCTGTTCTAATTGTTGTATCGCTAATATCAGCACTTCCTTGTGTTAATAGCTGGCATTCAATATCGGCATCAGTAATTGTGCTGAATGAATTATAAGTTATATTTCTAAAATTACGAAGGTTAGCTGAAGAAGTAAATGTTCCTCCAGTCTCTCCGGCAACTGTAAAATCAGGGCGAGTGTCTGTAATCCCTGTATATATACGCCCTTCGCCAATTATCGTATTATTTATAGTAATACTTGAGCTAGCATTACTTAAGTTTACTGATATACCAAATTTACCAGCAGAATGATAACCATCTGGGAATGTAACAATTGTTGTGCTGTCTGTAAAAGATGTTGCGTTTGAATCCCCAATAGTTAAAATTCCTCTGGCAATCATTGAATTACCCGCTCCATTTACAACACCATATCTTGCTGTTTTATCATCTTGATCAAATGATACAAACTCTCTAAACCCAATTAAAGTAGATCCTGACCACGTTAGTCCTGTCCCATAATCAATGGCGTCCATTGCTACGTTTTCTGATTTAGCAAAACCATTTTGAAATTGCGCGCCAACAGCATACCAAGACGCTTGCGTTTGATTAAAAGTACCGCCGCTATCTGCAACTTCGGCCCAGCCATCAATAGTAGGGTCAATAGCAATAATTAAATAGCCGCCCCTAGCCGGATAAGCTGTAAGAGCATCGTTGTTCGCTCCTGAGCCAGCAACGTTGTATTCATGAAAATTACTTTGATCACCAGAGCCTATTGCTACCTCAACTCCATACGTGGTATTTAAGTCAAATGCATCTGCTACGTATACTTTACAATACCATAGATAATTATTATTTGTATAGTCTATATTTGTCCCGTTGTAGTCTACGCCAATTCTAGATGTAGTAGAATTTACTTTTTTACCAACCGAGCCTACAGAACTACCTATAGTATCTTGTTGATATGCATTAGCTGCTTCAGATGCTGGAGCACCACCACCTGAGTTATAGTTACCCCACCCTGTATTGCTGTCTGCGCTATTTAAGCGCGCACCGTTAAATGTTACAGCCATACTAATTTAAATTATTATACAGGCGCCATATTCCAGACGCCTGCATAAATATTTATTATTATTCGTCAGATGTACGAATTGCAGTTACAGTGGTATTTGCGGACCCAAATGTGGCAGCTGAAATAAACTGCTTAATTGGTGTACCGCCGCCATCACGTACAATAACAACTAAATTTCTATCGCTACTATATACCGCAGTATAACTTGCTGTTGTGCCAGAAGCTAATTCATCAATATATGAAATGTAAACATCATTAGCCGCGTCAGCGTTTACAGTGGCAAAATCTTCTTGACCATCAGTACTTGAAATTGTAAATGTAGATCCAGTATAAGAAGAATATTCTAAGCGTCGGTCAAATCCATCATTGTCAACCACACGAATAGTACCGCTTGATGGCGTGTCACCTGGAATAGTTGCGTCAATAACAACAGAAGTAATATTATCTGTAGTTAAAGCAGTATTCAAACCAAATTGCCCTTGATTAATCGCAGGATCGCCATTTGCGTCTGTACCAGAAGCTTCGGCTACTAATACACGGTCTTCACCAGATACTAAACCACCAACAGTAAATGTTACATTGTTTGGAGGGTTAACAGATGTATTTGTTAAATCAAATAATGTATCACTATTAGTTAAGTCATCTGTTTCAATACCGACACCATAGCCACCAATAATAGCAGACCCAGTTGATTGTCCAATAAACGGGAATGATAATGATCGGCTAGTAGCTGTACCAGTTGTTGTCGCTGAAGCAGCATCAGGTGAAGTTTGCGAAATACTAACCCCGCTCCCTGGTGCGCTACCAGTTAATAACTGAATCCATACTGTATTGGTTCCATTATCAGCTAAAACTTGTCCAGTACCGCCAGTCCATGTAAGCTCATTACCTTCATCAAATGTTCCGCTTAAAGTACCATAAGGAATCTGATGCGTAATACCTCGGAATAATTCTCCATTTAATCCATATAAAGTTTCAGATGTTCCTTCTCTTGTAAGCCATTTAGCTCTTTCATATAAATCATTAATACTATTTGTTGGTGTATTAGCATCCCATTCTGAATAGTATGTTTCATCAACCCCATTATTGTCTACATCAATAAGATTATACCCTTCTGTTGTGTTTGTAATACTTGTATAACCAGCAACTGTACCAATTGCAGTTTGGTTATTAAGGTCAGACACTTCTGATAAAGCCAATACATTATTACCTTCAGTAGCGCTAGTTACTGTAAATTCAGAATAAGTAAATCCAAATCGACGTGAAATACCAATAACTTTCTTGCCATCAATATTAGCGCCCGCTGTACGTACTTTAAGTAAAAAGCGGTGTGAAATACCAGTAGCACTTCGTGGATCAGCGCTAACTAATACTTGATTCCACCAATCATCAGTTATTACAGCCCCATTTTGAATAATTTGAATTGTTTCAACATTACCAAAGTTTACAAAGCCAGCATAAATTGCCTCTGATACACCTGTACCTTGTTTAATAGATCCGTCATATAAATGCTCGGATGCACCGTCATCTATATTGTACGTTCCTTTTAATGTAATAATGTTGTCCGTTGATCGGCTTGATGGATCTGTGTCCGTGATGTCAAGTTCATCATCACCTGATGAAACTGCATCGTCAGCCTTGTCTTGCAGCCACCGGTGAAATTCAAGCACCGTGGCATATGAAGGGGAAGCCCCTCCGTGGTCGTCACCGATGTATCGAATATTGCCTGTCGCTCTATCGACACTCCAGTCTGCGTCTACCATTGCCATAAGTTAAAGTTTTTTAGTTGTTATAAATAAGTTAGTGTTAATCTGTTTGTCCAGTCTGTTTCTAGATCTGTAACGCCTTGAGCCGTTGTTGTAACGCCTTCTATATATTTTGTTATTACAGGGCTACTGTTTAATAAGTAACCCGCATATACTGTTAATCCATCTGCATCGCTGCGGTAGCTTGTTACTGTATTATTAGTGCCACCACCAGAACCAGTGCCATAAGCACAAATGCCATAATATTCGTCTTCCGCTAAAGCACCATTAGATGCAATTAAAGTAAACCCGGCGTCATAGAAATCTGTTTCGCTCGGGTCTTGTGTTAAGCTATCAAGTGTATATATACCGAAGTTATTTATATCATCCACCTGAGCTAATATTACTTGTGCTCCAATTAAGTTCTGTAAATACTCAAGTACAATTTTATTATTACTCGAATACTTGCTAAACTTAATAGTGGTTATTGCAGAAAAGTTTGTGCCGATGCCACCCCCGGCATCAAATGATATTGTGCCGTCATTGCGGCCTAGTAATACGTAGTCTTGAAATAAAAAATTAGCTTGTCCAATAATACCTACTGCATTAGCTCTATTTAAAAAATCTGCAACGCCTCTTGCGGTAAAGTTTCTTGTAGCGCCAGCGACCGAATCAGTACCTACCCATTTATCTAAGGGCTGTACGTCAGCGTCAGTGACGTAGGTATTTATCCTAGCCATTATTTTTTATCTGATGAGGTTCCGTAGTAGTATGCGAAAATATTTGAAATTACTACCCCTTCAATCATTCCCATCAAATGAACAAACAGATCATTTTCAGAAACTGAAGGTATATATACGACAGCGTAGATCATAAACATAAAAGAAGCTAAACCAACAAGACCTGTAACTAACATCATCCAGTCTTGTCCTCCAGCTTTTTTTACTTGTACTTCGCGTTGTCTTGCGCTGTCGCGATCAGCAATCTCCATTTCGTACAATTCGCGCTTTAGTGTTTCTTTTTCTTCAGCAGGTATTGATTCGTCTGTATCAATAAGATTTTTTACAATACCGAGCACACCTTTATCTGGCAATACGTCGCCTACAAGACCTGGCACTTTATTAAGTAGGAATTTACCTACAGCCGTTTCTTTAAAAGGTTTTTTACTCATAGCTTAGCATTTCCATCTGCGGCGTGCTGCGCAAATACGTTTCTTAGGTGTTTTCTTACAATCAATATTATGCATCTTCATTTGTCCTCTTGAACGAGCACAATATGAAGTACGACGCTTTCCTCCACCTGGTTGAGGTGCTTTAAGATTTCCGCCTGTTTCTCTGTTATAAGCTCTACGCCCAGCTTCAGTCATTCCAGCACCTTCGTCCGCGGTTAGGAAATGACGGCCTTTACCTTTTGTAGTCTTGCGTAGCTTTTTAAATGCAGAAACAATTTCGTTTTTTGGGTTTTGAGTATACATTATTTTTTGTTTTTAGATCCGAAACCTTTCATCTTATACCCCTGACTTATATTACCGCGCTTTTGAATACCTGAGCCTAAACTGCCATAATTTGAATTGTTTGGGTACATTAAGCTATTAAAATTACTAACTTTTTTATCATCAGTTATTGGCGATTTATAACTATATTTTGGCGTAAAATCAATCGTTGAGGATGGCATATTTTCTAAAAAGGTTGAAAAAATATTAGTCCCACTGGATTCTGCTTTTAATTTGTCAGCTTTTTGTTGAGCAATACCCATTTGGATTTGTGCATCATCGCCATAGTCTCCTCTTGTTTTTACTCTGTCAGGACGACGATAGCTTTCACCTTTAATTCGTCCTTGCTCAATTTGTCTCTGAAGATTTTCTTGTTGATTATCAAAAGCCTTTTGGCGATTTTCAAACATTTGTGTACGGGCAGATTGTTTATCTTTTTTAAATTGCTTTCTTGTATATTTTTCCCCTGTTGGGTTGCCGTCTTCATCTAATATATCTCTTCCGATTCTGCTTCTTAAATTGCGTATTTTATTTCTGTATTGATCTTTAGTAGTGGCCTTTATATTTCTTCTATCACTGCGCCCGCGAAAAGAGCTAGTTGCAGTACCAGACTGAGCCGCATATAAATTGCCTGTAAAAGTTTCATCTGGGTCTTTAACAGTACTAGTAGTTTCTCGGATTTCAGTATCAAAGTTAGCAGCGTCTTTTTCTTCATCAGATAAATTATTATATTCCTTGCAAGCCGCATCTCCATGCTTTGCAATATATTCTGAAGAACACGCATCATTCTCTGCCCCAACATAGGGTTTACGAACTTTAACTTCCTCTTGGGTAGTTACTTTTCTTTCTCCTCCAGGGTTAGTACGATTATAAGTAGCCGCAATATCTTTGCTATTGCTTACATCCCCGGATCCTTTAATTAAAATTTCTTGCATGGTGCTTTTAGCTACACTATTTTCGTAGCTTTTCATTTTAGCAACTGCGGTAATTGGTTTACTTCCCATGATTTGTTGGTTTTTTTGCGTCAGCCTCCCATTCTAAATTAGGGTCGCCTTCTATAAATTTATTTGCAGGTGAACCTTGTTCGGTTAAAACACCTTTGTCTCTATGATAAACTCTCATACGGGCTGTGGGGTTCTTTTTCCACATAACCATATCGTCGGTATATTGCAAAAGCCCCTGCCCCATTTGTTTTAGATGATTATATTCTTCGCCCATTGCTCCTTTTTTCTGAGCAGGCGAAGCATTTTCATTTACAAAAATTGTACCATCACGGTTAGCTTCTGCAATAATATTAGGGCCTAAGTTTTTTTCAAACACAGGATGATTATATGTAGATAGCTCTTCGTTGATGCCGAGTATTTCTCCTTTGCTCTTTAACTTAAACGACATATTAATATTTCATGCCGCAACCGCGTTTTGTGGCTGGTGAGCTTTTTTTGCCGTGATCAACTTTAGCTGCGCCCCACATTTTAGCAACCGAGCTGGCTCCATAATTTTTATTAGCCGGTGATCCTAAAACAGCTTTTCTAAATCCATCATTCATGTCTGAATTAGGTTTCTTTGCTTCTGCTCTTAATTCATCATTAAATTTAGCTGGAGATTTGTCGCATTGACAAGCGCCGCAGCATCCGCAGCCTTTTTTACTGCCAGCTACCATAACTCGTTTTGTAATTGGTATACTCATCTGTTTTTGTCTTTAATCATATCGTCTATAGCCTTATTAAAGACTTTATCCGTATATGTCTTGTTCTTATAAAAAATGTTTGATTCAGTAGTAGGAATGTCTTCCTCAGCTAATAATATGCGATAGATACGCTTTATCATAAGCTGACATTTGACCGATGTTTTAAATATACTGTATTTAATTGAAGTGCGATTCCGGTGGCGCCAAACATCTATCCAACCTTCGCGGCGGAGACGCTCCCAGCGGTTTTTATCCCAGGAGTGTATATACTCACCGTCTTTAAAACCTTGTATTGTGAAGTGGCCCTCACAATCTAAAAATATAAGTAATTCGAGATCAGCGTCTTTTAAACCATAAGTTTTACAGGCCCATTTGCGAACGAGCCTGTAATACTTAAATAGGTTCATATCTTTTAGATCAGACGCGGATAGTCTCATTCTACTATTACAATATCACCTGCTTTTAGCACATAATAAAGTTTTTCGTTAAATTGTATTCCGTGGCCAGCATGTCGGTCATAATGAACAACATCACCATCTTTAATACCTTCAACTAAATTGCCGGCAGATATAACAGTTCCCTTTAAATACCTAACGTCACTGTTTTGCTTATCCGTTAATTCAAGGCCACCTACTTTCTTCGGCTCCTCTTTTATCTTATCAATGACTATGTAATAATTAATTGCTTTCATCGATGCGCATATTATTAATTACACAATCCGCAGACAATATAGTTGTAGCAACACTAACTGCATTTTTTAAAGCGGTCTTTGTTACCAAGACAGGGTCGATAATCCCGTGGCGTACCATATTAATAGTTTTACCACTTACTACGTCAATACCTTTGTTTTTGCCAAATTTTATATCATCTGGCACGGGTAAACCAGCATTGGCTAGTATGGTCTCAAATGGAGCACGTATGGCTTCTTTTAAGACACTTTCGCCTATACTCTTATCATTTAGCTTAAGCGACGCATTTAAGAGCGCTATACCACCTCCAGGCACAATACCTTCTTTTAATGCAGCTTTAACTGCATATATGGCATCTTCAACACGATCTTTCTTTTCTTTCATTTCAATCTTGGATTGACCTGCTACTTTTACAACCGCTACTGCTCCGTTGAGCATTGCAAGCCGCGCTTCGTGTTTTTTCTTAAGATAACCGTTTGTTTCGTTTTTAATTTTGTCTTCAACCATTTTAACGCGCTGCGCTAGCTCAAGACCTAAGTCTTCAATCTGTAAGACTGTGTTAGTTGCATCAGTTACCGCTTTGGTAACTCTACCTAATACTTCTGGTTGGATGAGGTCTAAATCATCACCGAGCTCCTCGTTCATAATTTGGGCGCCCGTCAAAAACGCCAGGTCTTCGACCGTGTCGCGACGGGTTGGGCCAAAGCCCGGAGGATCAATAATGTTTACCTTAATATTACCTTTTACCTTATTAGCAATGAGCGTTGCCATTGGCTGCTGCTCTACATCTGCAACAATCAATAGCGGTGCATTCTGCTTAATGACATACTCTAGTACACTTTGTATTTTACGTATGTTAGGTATGGGTGAATCAACAATAAGAACATACGGATTGTCAAGTACGCAAACACCCTTGTCTTTGTCTGTGGCCAGATGTTGTGACTTTAAACCAGACTCAACCTGGGCGCCGTCGACAAACTCGACGTATGTTTCTTCTGTATCAGATTCTTCCATCAGCACAACTCCGTCCTTTCCCACACGCAAGTATGCCTCGCCTATTACTGCGCCGAGTTCGACATCATTATTGCAGCTGATGGTCGCTACTGAGTTAAGCATATCGCCTTTGACCGGTATGGCGTGCTTGTCTAGTAGCTTTAATACTTTATCCTGTGCTTTGTATATACCGTCTTTTAATTCACGTACGGTATGCGCTTTCAGTTCGTAATTAGCACTCTTTAATAGTGAATGAGCGAGGACAGTGGCCGTTGTGGTACCGTCCCCTGCTTCTTTCACTGTATTCTTTGCGGCTTCCTTAATTAACGTAGCGCCGATGTTTTCAACCGGGTCGTATAAGACTACGCTCTCCGCGACGGTTACACCATCTTTTGTGATTACCGGTTTCCCTAGGGCATCCTCGTAGACAACGCATTGCCCCGAGGCTCCCAGGGTTGAGCGAACCGCTCTAGTTAGCTTGGTAACGCCACTAATTACTTTTTCTCTGGCATTGCTGCCAAAAGCCAAATCCTTTACAATCTGGCTAGGATTATTAAATTCCATTAAATTAAATTTTGATTAAATTACTTTTCGAATGTTTTTACCACTTTGGGTCCATTGACAAAGGTAAGCTTTTTTTCATAATGCTCAATGCTTTTGTCAATTGCTCTTTCGGCCGCTTCAATCGACTCCCGACGCGTTACGTCGAGCCAATTTTCACAATTTGGGTCTTTTTCAGGATCACATTTGCAATCTATGTCTTTATATTCTGTTTGAAAGAACCCGTTTGGTAGTTCAACAATTCGCCAGTTGCTTTTATCAGCTAAATGCTTGTAAAAATCAACGGTTTTCTGGTTCACACGGGAGTTGCCACTCCACGATGTGGTTTTGTAATAAAAAGTCATGTGGTTTTGGTTTTAAATTAAACATGGTTTATATAATAATCACGCGCTTTGCGCGTTTTTTTACGCATTTTGGGTTTTTTGGATAAAAAAGATAATATCCCACACAGAAGCGGCACCTCCGTCTGATCCGATTTGCAAAGTTACGCCATTGTCAACGAAATCTTGATCAGAATAGTACTGATATACCTCATGAAAACTCTGCGTCTCATCATTTGCTTTGTAAAATGACAATGCTTTGTTAATTCGGTCAAAATCCCCAACCCCGGTCATTTTAAAATCTAAATGTGTTGTGTTTGCGTTCGGTGCTTTAGCTTTAAATACCACCGTAAGCATATATGCGTTGTTTACACCAGTAGCCTGCACTTTTTGTGTGCCTGAATTATAAAAAGTTGGAGCCGATGGTGACGAAACTACGTTATTTGCGTTGTTTGGTAGTGTCACAAGCACCCCGTCGGTTAAATTTAGCGGTGAAACCTCAGTATATTGGCTGTCATCATACCTTGCCCACCCCAAAAGGTTAACTCCGGTGTTAATATATGTCTTTAACTCAGCTACAGTGTAGTTTTTTGTCTTTCCATTGTTTACGCCTTCAACGCCATCGCTCCCGATTACCTTATCTTCATCGTGAATTATAGTATCTGAGGTATATGTAACTATTCTAGCCATCTTTATTTAGTGTTATATTTCTTAGTTCCTTGCCCATGACCACCCCGGTTAGTTTTTACACTCACAAAACGCTTAGAATTGTGATCATAATCCTTACCATCAATGTTTTTACCGGCTTTTTTAGCCGCACGACGCTTTCGTTGGTTCTCAGCACGCATTTTTGTGCGTCTTCTGGTCTTCGCATAGGCCAAATCACGAGCCGCTTTAGCTCTTCTAGCCGTTGGTGATAATTTTTGCTTTGCCATAACAATATAATTACGTGACATTTGCCTCTTATTAAATACATTATTAAGTACCTAACGTCACTGCTCAGATATATAGAGGTTTTGGGTTGTGTATAGCAATATAAAGCATAGCGCCAAAACAAAAATGAAATTATTTTCCCCAGTCCCCGTGTTGTTTTACGATTTCGGTTTACGGTTTCGGGTTTCCGGTTACGGCTTTGCTGGGGTTTACTAATACTGTTCCGGGATTTGGTTCAGGGATCCAGGTTTCGGGTTACAGATATGATACGCAGCGCAGCGGAGCGGAGCGTAGCGTGCATAGCAACGCGTATAGCATCGCACTCACCAAACACGTTGGTATATAGATAATATAATTGAAAATAAAAAATAATAATAATAAAATAAATAAATACTACTACTATGAACACAAACTTTAAAGACACTCACGAACAACTACAAGACTTTTTTACTTATCTCAATGATCTTTACGACAACAAATACATAAGTGAGTTAAACGAATACGATAAAACAATATACTAATATGACACATCCAAGAACAATAGCCTTTCGCTTCCTGGAGCATGGCTGGGATCAGAACGATCCTGAACTGACAAGCAACAACTATGCTAAAGTAAGAATGATCTATAACAATCTAATAAGACAAGAATACTACTAACTATGCAACCAATATCAAACTGCTGCGGGGCTGAGATGTCCTGGAACGATACGCTAGCCGAGCGCTGCCCACAATGTCACGAGAACTGTGTCATTGATGAAGATAACCTGATGAAACAATTATTAACCTGGTCAAACGTACTGAAATGAAACAATATCACACTAAAGAAGAACTACAGGCATACATTGCCGAGCAACGTAAACAAGCCGAAGC
>Ga0213864_10001259_pt1 | contig 11541 bp, 10 predicted proteins | sample PICome_5_FD_160078 | JGI IMG/M metagenome (GOLD analysis project Ga0213864, IMG submission 160078) | Coastal seawater microbial communities near Pivers Island, North Carolina, United States - PICO247 | ecosystem: Environmental > Aquatic > Marine > Coastal | place: USA: North Carolina... | reverse complement strand
ACGGTTTGGTTTGCTCCGCCGTCTACGGTGAACCCGCCGTCTGTAGTGTTATCGATAATCGAAACGGTGCGACTGTAGGTGCTATCGTTACTCGCTTTTAGGTTATTAGAGGCAGAGCCTGCGCTTCCGGTTGCCGTATCGTTTGTCGCTGTTACTGTGCTGCGAACATAATACGTGCCAGCCGCAACATTATTGAATGTGGCCGTATAAATAAGCTCTTTGTTAGCGTTAAGCGCACCGCTACCTGCCAAGGGAACTGCTGTACCTAAGTAAGTGCCAGATTCGGCATCGTAAGAGGTAGCCGTTTCAACATTTATCTGCGTCGATGTCGGGGTAGCCGAGTCAATTACTTTTGTATAGGTTTGGTTTTGGCTGCTAGTAAATGCTCCGCCCGAGGTTGCGCTATAACCTACTAACAAATTAACGCTTTGTAGCAGCTCGTTTTCTGCCGCAGTCCTAGCCGCTGCGTCAGTTGCAGCAAACTCTGCCCCGTACCAGAAACACGTAATTCTAACCTTGATCTGTATGTTGGACGTTTGGCTTAACGTGATCTGAATGTCATCTGTGTCGCCAGTTAGCGACTCTGCGTATTCGGTTACCTTTGCCGATTCACCGGACCCTGCTGCAATCTGTGTAATCGCCAAAGGCTCAAAGCCATCTGCCGTAGAAAACAGGATATTGTTGTTGGCGTCGGTTAAAATGAAGTTGGTCGCTACTACCTGGCCTTGGCTATCGACCCTAAATGTACCTAAAGCCGGATTATCCGATCCAGCCCAAAACCGATAAGCCTCAGTGCCGCTTAGTGCTGCTGTGTTAGACCCTGAACCAGCGGTAATTGACCCTTGAATATTTAGATTGACCTCGGTAGCTGTCGGATCAAACGACAGCACGTTCTGCGTACCGTCGCTAATTGCTATCTTGCCATCGCTTGTAAGAATAAATCCGGCAGTAGTAGCGCTTGGAAAAGTAGATTTGGACCCGCTGTATAACGCTGAGGAATCGATGTTGATACCCGCAACGCTTCCAGCGGTAAGCGCTAAATCAACGCCCGTATCGCCATCCTGTATTGCGGTTGATCCAGCCTGCGCGCCTGACTCAACGTCACTTGCTGTTGTTCCGCCGATTGTTGCGGTTGAATCGACTGTGCCAGTTAAAGTCCCGCCCAAGATTGTTGCAGTTGAATCTTGGTTTGCAGTATCCGCCGCTTCAAGGCTAGTTTGAACACTCGTCTCTAAATCCGATTTTGGAATAGTAATACCGGATAAGGATAATGATGTTGCAGTGATGGCACCTGTAACCGATAGATTGCTGCCATCGAACAGTATGTTGTCTGTGGCGTTACCTACCACAAACTTTCCGCCAGTTAGATCGAAGAATGATCCTGATTCCGCATTTGTTGGCGCTGCGTCAGCGTCAGGAATAGTGCCGCCTTTTAGTGTGCCTGCTGTGATAGCCCCAAGGTCAGCATTAATGGCCGCTAGATTTTCTGTATAAATGTTGTCCGCCACAATCGTAGGGGAATCCATTTTCAACACAGATAGATCTTTGACCGATAGGGTTGTCGTTGTTGCGCCGTTCGACCAGTTGAGTATTCGCAATCCAGCATATTTTGCTGAAGCGTTTAGTCGAACATAAGGGTAACTAGAAAAACCAGTCCACGCCCTTGGCGAATGCTCAGGAACGTCATCAATATTTACATTCGCACCAAGAAGAAACACCTTAAATGATTCATACGATGTGGTAATTGAAGTAATTTCCAAGAGGTAAGCATTATCAGTAGATGTGTCAGCCGTCCTAGTCTTGTCCCATCTATCGAAGGTCAACGGTGTTGTCTGAGCTTTTTCGTTATCCCCGAAATCTGAATCACTTGCGATTGCTGAGGTTGACTGCGTTACGCCAAGATATCCTCGGCCTAACGCAACATTTTTTTTCATTGATCCGCGAATTACATAGATCGCGTTGTGGTCAACCTCGAATCCCTCAGATCTTATTGCTCTGTTGTTGTCATTTGTAATTTCCAGAGCGCCAGCATTGTGCTGAACTGTAATTCCAGTGCCAACGCTGACCGCTGTTCCATCTTCGTCATAGCCGCCCCACCTGTTAACGTTGCCAGTTATGGTGACGGGGTTGACTTCTGATATAGCGCCTAAAGCTATTTTGGACGGAGTGATCTGCCCAGACCCAATATTTCCGGCCTGCAAACTACCAGTGACGTTAGCTCCATTAAAAGTAAGGCTTGTGGAAGCGTCTATTGACCCAGTGATGGTGGCAGAGGTCGCAGTAAGCGCCCCGGCTTGTGTTACGCTAAACGGAGCCGATGCGAAAGCAGCGTTGCCTAGATATATGCCGTTGCTATCGGCTTTAAATATATTGTTTCCTGTACCGATTGCAATCGTTCCAGAAAAATCTCCATCAACGCCAGACAGCGTACCGCTAACGGTAAGCGTTCCGTCTATATATTTGAGGTAATCAGTTGAATTACCAACGCCAAACGTATAACTGCCGTTCCCGGAATTCGCTGATGCGTTCCATCCCAAGAAGAAGCCTGCATCTGCATCGCTTTCGGAATCCTTGCCAATGCTTCTGATGGCACCGCCACCATTGATCGTAAGTCCGCCTTCGACAATTGTTATATCGGTCTCTAGGCCCGAGGTAGTGACGGCAGCACCTGTAGTAGATGCAGTGGCATCAGTTAAGTCTGTAACAATGTTGTCATTAGCATCTAAGGTAATACCTACCTGAGGGTCGGCTACGTTGTCCCAGCTTACCGATATCGAAGTGATGGTAACTTCAATACCTTGAGTTGAGTTATTGGGTTCGATGTTGGACCTAGCTTGATCGCTTGTACCCTTAAATCGAATGGCTCTAACCCAGAAATAGCGAACGTCATCTTCAGCAAACTCTGACGCATCGCCAGCACCAGGATTAGACTCTACCGTGAACTGACTACCGTCTGTTTCACCTACCTTTACCGCGTTCGCAAAATTATTAGTGCTAGAAGCAAATACGTGTATCGTCTCGAAGTCTTGCGGGTTGCCAGGGTTGGTCCAGTCTAGGAAAACCTTATTGTCAGATGAAATGCCTCTAAGCGCAGACGGGCTGGGAACGCCTCTAAAACCGTCTTCAATGGTGCCGTCTGATGTAATTTGCGAATAGTCTCCGCTAGCTGGATCGTTGTAGCTTTGGTCAGAGTCTTCGCGTAGCGTTAGGTTTACGCCGCCCTCTTCGTTGAATGACCAGCCAACGCATTGGAAATCTTTGTTCCCCCAATCAAGTTCATCCAACGTTACTTGGACTCGATCACCGACCGCTACGCGCAACGCGGTCATGTTCGCTGGGAATATGACGACCTTCTGTTGATCAGTTAGCTGGATAAGCTTATTGGCAATACGCTGTGCCATGTAGCTACTGTTGGTCATGTTGAGCGCAATTTCTTTGCTCAACGTTTCACCACTATCGCGATTAACAGCATCAGATAGCTGAACTTCAGGGAACTCAGTTGTCTTATAGTTAGACGCAGGGTCAAGGAAAACACCCTTGATCGTGTTGAATCTATCGCTACGCTCTAAGCTGGTCTTAACGCTAACGGGCGCAGTTAAATCGTCCTCAGTAAGCTGAACAGTGCCTGCTTCCCATATCCCGGCACGGGCAACGTACTTGCCATTCACATAGCTCAGGTTGCCATTCATCGATGACAAGATCTTGTTGATATTGGTTCGATGGCTATCTGTGCCAAAGACAACACCGTTACACGTGAACCGCTTTTCAGTGCCGCCAGGGACGTTAACAGAAACATCACAAGCATCAGCCGCCGTGGCTATTGCGTCCCAGTCGATCTTTGACTCTACAATTCCCATCCCAAAAGATGGTCTAGAGGCATTGCCCGTACCAGAACCTATTCCTGTAGCTGTGAACCTAACGCCGACAGTGTTAGAGGCAGCTCCAATCGCTGTGAAGTCAGTGGTTCCTATAGATTCAATCCGATAGTCTCTGCCAACAATGAACGAACCAGCGTCAGTAAAATCTACTGCTGTCAAATAGTCAGCTAAACACAAAGCTGGGTTATCCGACCAATCATAAGTAGAAGGATCTGTAAATCTATGATCCGAAACTCCAAGGCCTATGTCATAGGCTGATGATGTAGAGTCCTTCCTCGGGTCATAAACCTTCCTTCCCTTCACTAACGCCTTAATGTCACGTGGCGTGTACTTGTCCCAGATCTCTGCGCTATCGTCGTTGAGATTCCATTTAGTGACAATGTAGGCGATTCCCTTGCCATCATGATCGACAGTCCACTTAGATGGGAACGCCGCTCTAAGCAAGATGTCAGCGTCTTGGGTTGATGTTCCGAGATACTTGTTGATCTGAACGATTGTTGTCGATGGACTACCAACTGGACCAAACGTGCCAGACCCGCTGACCGCGCCGGTAGTCCCTACATCTATTGCGTTTGTTGAAGTCGCGGCAATGTCGGAGCTCGGAATTACGATATTGTCAAAGTGGATATCAGTAATAGATTCGCATTCATGTCCTGCGAGCGCGATACAGTAGTAAAGATCTCTGTTCTCGGTGCCTGCCGTGCCCATAAATGCCACTGGTCCTGAGACCAATGATTCTCCGTAGACAACCTTGTGCGCCTCAGTAGTGCCTCTTACCGTCGCCTGCCTAGACCTGTCGGTGTCCACCTTTGGCATTTCGATCTCGAAGAGGTTCATAACCTTCTTCGCGACAAGCGCACCACCTGCGACAATTGCACCGCCAATGGCGATCATTGCACCTTGGCCAAGGGTGTAACCACCTATAATCCCAAGATTAACTGCGGCTGTTAAAGCGAACTGAGCGACTGCTATTAAGACTTGTGGCATATATCCCAACCTGCGACGATGTAATCGCTAGAAATTTGAATCATTCCTTTTCTGACTAGGCAAACAGCCTTGTCTTGTAATTTGACGCCCATTATTTGTAGATCGTCAATTAGTATTATGACGGGGTTACCGCTTGCCAGATCTTTCGGGTTTTCACAAACAGGCCCGAGGACAGTCGATGCGGTAGCTACTAGGTCGCCATTTTTGGCGATGATTTCTAGCGCTGACCCCTCAGAATTATAGTGGAAATCTGACAGATAGTCTTTTCCGGTAAGCTCTTTGACAATGAATCCGGTAAACTGGCAACAATCAATCGACCCGTATTTAAACTCTTGGCGTTGCCATTTGTTTAAAGCCGATAGTACTTTTTCCATTATCTCGCAAATTCGTTGGCTTCTTTGATATCGCCTGGAGTTTGAGGTGTTCCAGTTCGTTCAGCGGTGCTTGGGCTCGGCCCCCATTTGATCTTGAGACCATCTATCAAATGTATATGATTAAAAAATAGATCACCAGCAAATCGCTTTTGCTGCCCCGCGTTCGTGTACATAAGGTTGGCTGATTTATCAAACCTAGACAGCTCGCTTTCGCAAGTAAGCTGTATCGCATCACCCCCATCATTGCCTACGGATACGCTCATCTGATCCATAAACCCAGCCCAAAACTCTGTAGGGTCACCAATTAGTTCATCGTCATCGTTAAGCAAGCCCACGTATAACGTGACTGGGCTAAGGTAGTAGTCTTCAGTCAACGCTTTAGATGCGAGCGTAGTGTCAAGGCCAGAAAGCGTTAGCTGCAGGGCATACGGGCTTACATCCATGCCTTCTTCTACTTTCCCTACTTGCGCCAAGCTGCCTAACCCAGACCAGTCCTGCGAATCCGAGGTGGTGTAGGTGCCGATACCGTTATGAACGTACATTGTCGCACCACCTGGAAACTCAAGCTTCGCAAACATGACCAAATTGACATGCTGCGCCTGTAGAGCTGTCAGTTGCTGGGCTGTGAAATTACGGCTCATGCAAGTACGTCCTCAACCACTTCAATACTAAAGTTACTAATCAATCCGGGCCTAGTGTCCCAGCTAGATTGGCTAGCCAGCATGAACACGCCTACTACTGGTAGCTTGTAGTCTATTACATCTCCGTCATTGGTAGGCTTACGTATTGGTGGAGACAGCGGAATGCCGTTAGTGGTCGTAGTCGAAAGATCGTTATTAGGCTTCTCAAACTGAAAGACACCCGCATTGAGGTCTACGTCCTCGCTAACGATGTGCAATTCGTTGTTAAAGGCTATGTAGTCACCAGCTTTAAAGTAGTCTGCTACCGTGCCCGTAGGGCCGTCAGCAAGCAATATAGGCCCGGTCTGACCAGCACCGTTGACCAGAACAGTATCTGGCGTCAACTCCGGTGCCGCTCCACGCCTAACCGCGGAATGGTCTTGCAAATATATTCTATGCTCTTGGCCATTCAGTTTAGATAAAAACGCCTTCATCTCAGCGCGCTGGTTGCCCGATAGATTGTTGAACGTCATCGAGATCTTCCACAAAGATCCCTTTCGACCAATCGTCTGCACAGCATTTGTTATCGGGCTGCGAAACGTTTTCGTATTGGTTACCAGCTCAACCGTGTTAGAACTCGGTTCTATGTTAGGAAAAGCATATACCGTCATTACATTCTTCTCCTTCGCATGAGATCTTGCACCGTTGCTATTGTCTGCTGCGAAGTTGCTTGCATAGCTTGTTGTATCTTCTGATCGACCTCTGGGCCAGAACCACGAGCGTCTACGTTGTTAATTATAGTTATCCCCTTCGATTGGCCCTTAGTATGATCGACGACTGTTTCATTCGGGTGTAGGATCGCCGGGAAACCGCCCTTTCCGTCAACACCGCCAGATCTAGATCCCATGCCGGTGAAGCCACCGCCGTCGAATGACTGCTGCCTAATTTGCGCAACATGGCCTAAACCAGCAGCAACCTGCGCAGCCGCCATTGCAAAAGACAAAGGCGGCGGATACGTTTCAATGGCTTTGGCAGCACCCGTGTAAGTAGACATGATGGCTTGAGCAATATTGTATGCCTTAGAGATAGCAAATAGCTTTTTGTTGTTTGCAGATATTCCTTGAAACATCTCGCCCAAATCATCCATGACCATCTGGGTTTGTTGCGTTCTAGTCTTATCCTCAAACTTGTTGCTCTTTTCCCTAAGCTCCTTTTTCTTCTGCTCAAAATCTTCCAGTAGCTGCAACTGCAAAGCATAAGCTGCTTCTGTTCCGATAGCATCATTACCTAGCGCTTCCGCAACTATTTGATTTCTTCTGACGTATGAGTCGAACAATGCCTGTTCTTCAGTCATAAGAGACTGACGCAAACTATCTATATCGCCTACGGATTTTTCTCTTTTCTTTCCCGCTGCGGCAGCGTCAAGTTCATCAAACGCCGTTTTCAACACTTCAGTTAGGCCAAGCGCTGCAGCCCTAGCCCTAAGCATCTCAAGACTGCTCTTGCCGATATTGGCAGCTTGCTCAACGACAGATCGAGAAAAGTTTTCTTTCTCGTCGGCTAATTCTTTCTCTTTCCTTAGCTGTTCATCTAGGGCGTCATTTTCTGCTTTAGCTGCATTTATTCTGGCCTGTATCGCCATGACCAAATCTATGTCTGATTGCTTTAGACCTTGATTAGCAAGCCTCAAACGCATCGCTGCATCTTCGCCTTGTTCCAGCTTGGCAAGCTCAACCTCTAGCGCATTAATAGTGCCAGACAGGGCATCTGCATACTGTTTTTGCGCTTCTATGGCTTCCTTAAATCCTTCCGAGCCTTCTTCTAGCGCTTTGTTAAAGTTTTCCTGCAACTCGGTCAAAGCTTCTACGGCAACCTGATTTTCGACAGCCCCAACTGCCAAATCATTAAGAGCAACTTTGATTAAATTAAAAGCTTTCTTCTGCTCTGTAGTAGCTTTCGCGCTATGCTCGGTTTCGTTTATTAACTTTGTGAAAGAATCTATCGACCCATCTACGCCATTGGCAACATCTACCGCAGCTTCAGCCAAAGCCCGTGAAGACTCGGTGACCAATCCAAATTCTGTATTCAATGTAGCGATGTTTTGCGTTATAAGGTCGCCAAATTGAGTACGCTTATCAAACTGCTCGATCTGCTCCTGCGCACCCAGGGTTGCGGATTCAACCTCAAGCATAGCGCCAACAAGAGCACCTTGTAGCTTTTGTCTTGCTAATTGTTCTGAATGCTGGGCCAAGGCTATGATGTCATCGGTCAACACACCGACACCAGCACCCATATCCAGCTTCATGACATCTGCAACTTTTCTCGCCGCTTCCTCTAATTCTTTTAAGTGATCAGTTGTCTTAAATATGCTAGGCATTAAATATGTGCCTAACGCAGCACCAACAGCTAAAAACGCACCGACCATTGCGCCACGGCCACCAAACAAAGAAACAATCTGCGAGCCCTGCTGACCAAATACAAGTAAGGCGTTTTGGCCCATTTGAAGCTGGACTGCAATATCCTGAATTTGATGACCTACCTGACCAAAGCCGCCACTCATCAAACGAAGACCACGGTTCAAATTCATTTGGGCTTTTGCGTGACCAACTGCAGCGCGAGTAGCCATTCGCTGCGCCATTACAGCTTCAATCTGAGCTTTCGTAGCGCCCATTTGCTGCAATTTGTACCGCTCTATCTCATCTTCTGTTTTGCCCGTCAGTATTGCTTCTTCTCGAAGCTTATGTATCTTGCGAGCAATGGCATTATTAAGGTTTTGTGTCGCTTGCGCTGCTTCTTCCTGCTCGCGCACAGCCAACTCCTGCTGTGCCTTTTGAGCCTTCAGCGCCTCGATGTCATCGTAGATTTTGCTGATTTGATCTTTCTGCGCTTGAGTAGCGCCGTAGGTCCTCGCCTCAAATATAGATAGTTCTTTTGCAGATAGACTGAGGGCTCGGACTTGTTTGTCCAAACCTTCAATAATGTTGTTTATTCCTTGATCGCGGAATGCTTGAGATGTTTTCCTGGCGCGTTCAGCATTGCGCTGAAACGACATAAAGCCAATCTTAGTATCATCATCTATTAGTAGTCGGGCTAGGACCGCGTCTTGCATTGCCATTTTTTTCTTGCCTTTCGTGCCTTAGCCTAAAAAACGTCCACCAATGATCGAACTCGGATACCGTCATTGCAAGTATTGTAGATAATGGCTGACCAAGTTTGTCCGCTAACTCATACATGTAGTAAAGCTGAGTCGGATCCCCTTGGTCATTTATGAGTTTTTTTCGCGTTCCTCCTCATCGCCAGATGAGTTTAGTACGAAGGTAGCAACCCTAGACACTACATCAGGATCGACTTTGCTTCTCAATGCCAGTTTATCTTCGAGCGAAAAGACGGGTTCTCCTTGCTCGTCACATGTCCCCAGTATCACAGCAAAGATTAGGAATTCTGTGTTATCTGAATCTGCACGAGCAAGCATTTTACTCTTGTCGTGCAGTGTCAAATTTTTGGCGTACAAGGTGGTATTCCACTCAGGTACTTCCAGCTTCCTAATTTCTTTGCTATTGAAATGCTCTACCGCAGCTTCAATTAGCTTGCTCATTAGGAAACAGTACCCTCAACAATAGCGCCATCACCTTGGAAGGTAATAGATGCTTCTACCAATCCGTCAAAGCTACTTGATTTAGAAACGCCAGTGATAATACAGGTGCCAGTCAAAGTTACATCCCCTGGGGTGTTACCTTCTGGCTGAAAGATAACTGATACGTTATCTGCGCCAATAGTGATCGCGTCTTGCCCGACATCATCTGGATCCCAGTAGACATCGGCAGAACCCGTAAATGAAGTTAACGTAGCGCTGTACGTTCTAGCCGCTAGACCCATCGTTGTGGTCTCGACAGTGTCAGCAGTCTCTTCAATTGAAAAACTTCTTAAGTTACCAACAGCGCTGCCACCTACTGTGATTACGCCGTTTCGACCAATATAAGTCGTCGCCATTAGTTAGCCTCCTCGACTATCTCTTCTTTTACATCGGCTTCAGGCAAAGCCTTCGGCTCATCTTTCTTAGGTTTGCTCTTCTTTGGCTCGGCAGTCCAGCCCTTCGCCAACATTGATTCAACCTTGCTAGGGTGCGCATTTACTTCTGCGCCGTTCTTATATAACTTCATAAATCACCTATACTGCCGTTTCTGGCGCATTGGTTATCGTTCTGTATTGTACGATAAAATTCATCGTAGCAACACCTACGGGGTTTTCTCCTTCCCCATTAAATTCTATGTCTGTAGACTCCAAATGGTTGAATTTACACGTACCATTTAGCGTTCTGTCGTTCGCCATAGCAGTCTCTACTTCAGCGCAAATCGTGTCTACAACGTCATCAAAGTCAGTATTCACCTTGACGTATCCCTCGACCACAATAGTCAATTCACGCATTAGGCCGATAGTAGTGCCGATAACATCAGCATTAGAAGTTTCTGACTTGCTATAAATAACTAGGGCAGGCAGATTAGCCTCGCTCAAAGCGTATACTCGAGACTGGAACACATTGTTACCGGTAGTCGATAACCCTGTAAGAATCGTACCAACCCGTTCTCTTATCTGCTGCCTTACGTGGCTCATTGCTCTTCCAATTGGATCTCAGAGATGCCTGTGCCATCTGGCCTGATATTCACTACTTTATGTGTTTTTGCATCAATAACCATGGTATCGCCATGAGCGATGCTAGGGGCGTCGGCTGTCCTAATAACAGCCATTGGCTGGTTAACCTCTACGGCTACCGTGCCTGTTTCGACAGAATAATAATCGTTTAGCAATATGCACTTAATTACGGTAGGCGATCCGCCTTCGGGCGTGAAAGTGCAGTCCACGCCAAAGTCTGACAACATGACAAGCCTGTCTTCTGCTGTCTCAACCATCTAAATCTTCTTTCTTAGGCCGGCCGCGTCTCTTTGGCTTCTCGTCGGAATCTTCTAGTCCAACTGACCTATTTTCGACTACCGGCTCGTCGTGTGGAACGATACGGCCCATAGCCAACAAATCTCTAACGTCCTTTTCAGGCACAGCAATTACAGAACCAGCGCTAACCGACTTGTTATCTATCCTGCAACTTTTAAGTACTTTGTAGTTCATATGTCACCAAGAATCGGGGGGCCGCAGCCCCCCTTATCTATTAGCTACCGCCGTCGTTTCCGAGACAGAAAGATACCGCGTGACGTACTGCCACATCCATCGTCTGGATTGCACGGATTCGGATAGTTCCTGACAGACCGTTGGTGTATGGGTCGAGCAAGATGTCGAGTCCGCCCCACATACCTACGAGAAGGTCGCTGAAGTTACCGAAATACAGATCACCAGCTTCTACTTGATTAGAAACGATTCCTCTGTAGCCGTTCATTGTGCCACCGGGCTCTACAACGAACTGACCAGAACCACTGTCCTTGACAGTAGTCTTCAATCCGCCATACATGTTGGCCGACAAGATGTAAGACAGGTTGCCAGCAAGAGCATTGTCTTCAGCTACTGCAGTTTCCATCTCTACAACCTTCGCGAACGAAGGGATAGTGATCGGTGCAGTACCAAAATCAACAGTGTTGATTCCAGCAGTGTTTTTGATGCCAGTGGGTGAACCACCAGTGCCGTCTCCTCGAAGGGCTGCAAGGTCCATAGAAAGAGCGATGGCTTGTGCGATAT
>Ga0213864_10001258_pt1 | contig 11546 bp, 7 predicted proteins | sample PICome_5_FD_160078 | JGI IMG/M metagenome (GOLD analysis project Ga0213864, IMG submission 160078) | Coastal seawater microbial communities near Pivers Island, North Carolina, United States - PICO247 | ecosystem: Environmental > Aquatic > Marine > Coastal | place: USA: North Carolina | collected... | reverse complement strand
TACTCGCCGGCATCAAGAAGGAAGGTTGCGTAGTTCGATTGACATCCCCTGCCATTGGCACCATAAGTTTCTGTCTGTTCCTCTTGCTGCTGCTGTTCTTCAGCCTCAGCCTCAGCCTCAGCCTCATACCCAGCATCATCCGTCATGTACCAGTCAGGGGTATCACAGGTCTTCGTAGGGCACAATCGGAGAACAGCAAAGTGCTGTGTCCTGAAGGGAGAAGTAGAATCTTCCTGGGCGGCCTTGTCAAGGTCAAAGTGCTTGACAGTAGCGCAACGCTCATAGGACAATGAATACTGGGAGGCATCGAATCCCCAACTGTTTTCCCAGTCGGCGTTGGCGAAAGCATCATCGGTTCCTTGCACGTAGTTTGCGCTGTAGTACTTTTGATTTTGGTTGTACTGGTTCTGGTTGTACTGGTTCTGGTTGTACTGGTTCTGGTTAGCGTTAGCGGCATCTTCGAGCTTACGTCCAGGAGGGACCATGATGGCGTTCTGCTTGATACTCTTGGTGAGAGATCTGGATGTTTTCGCCACATCGGCCATGAGCTTGCGGTCGAGGTTCTTCTGACTGCTCATGGTGCGGATGAACTCCTGCTTAGTAGTGCGAGAAACAGCAGTAGCGCTGCCTGCAAGAAGAGCGGTGAGTGCTAGAGGGTATGCCAACATGTTGATGGTGATAAGTAGTGATGAGCAGTGGCTCTATCGTCAAGGTTTGGTGGGTGATGATTATGATGCCAAAAGACTGCAGAAGTTTTGACACAAAATGAATTGGCGAGGAGCCAATTTCAGGGAATTTCATGTCTCTTCTTATTTTGGAGAAACTTTTTGACTTGGCGATGAGATTTGAAGAAAGTCAAGAGGTGAAAGCAAGGTCCAAAAAGGGTTGGGATTGGTATCTGAGACACCTGTCGTGTGTGTCTGTCACTTGTATCTCACTCCTTCATCGACTCATCTCACACCTCACACTATAGCACATTACTACCATACTGATGTAAAACAAAAAACACCTCCACCATGACGAATCCGGGCACTACGTTAGCAGCACCACTCCTGCTAGTGATATTGTTACAACACCACTTGCTGTCAGTGCGTGGCTTTTGTCGTCCTACTCAATCATCACACAAACCGCTCCAAAGTCATGCTCTTGCACTTTCTGCCACTGATACTGATGCTGATGTCTACGGACCACTAAGCTCAACATTTAATGACTTGTCAAATTACATGGGTGGATCTGGACGCGCTGCTGTCATTTGGGACTGTTTTAGGGCTGGGGTCGATCCCAATTTGTATTATAGAAATGAAGATGGAATTGATAGCTCCGACAAAGTAATAATAGAATCTTGGCTAGCTGCTACATCGACAGAGATCGATGCGAACAGCATTCATCAACATAGAATTGATGACTTCCTTGGGAAAAGAAAAGAACAAGTTTTAGGAGCATCTGCTCTTGCGAGGCTACAAGAGATGATGAAAGAGAGACGATTCTCTGCTTGTGCGGATGACAATGTTACAGAATCAATCTATACTATAGAAAATTCTATTGCATCCATATCACAGGTGAAAGTGAGCGCTGATGGCACTACTAAGCTCTTGATTCGTATGGCTAGTGGACATGAGGTGGAGAGTGTCATCATTCCATGGGTAGAAAAGGGGTTCAGCACTGTATGTGTATCAAGTCAAGTAGGTTGCGCACAAGCCTGCCGATTTTGCCAAACAGGAACGATGGGAAAATTGGGTGATTTATCTGCCGAGGAGATTTTGGTACAGATTTTCTATGCCAACAAGGTATGTCGCATTGTTGGTAGCCCTGCTCTACCACCGTGCGATAATGTTGTTTTGATGGGAATGGGAGATCCCGCAGATAACCCTGTAGCTGTCGTTAGAGCCGTTTCAACAATGGCTGATAGACGGATGTTCGGTTTAGCACAGTCGAAGATTACTGTTTCAACTGTTGCGCCAGATCCTACCGCGTTTGCAACTCTTGGATTATCTCCAGCTGCATTGGCGTGGTCAGTACATGCTGTAGATGACACCTTAAGAAAAACGTTGGTCCCAACAACAAAATATAAAATGCAGACATTGAAAAATGGGCTGGTAGAAGCGTTAAAAGCTCGCTCTAGAAAACTAAGAAGAACAATGCTTGAAGTTGCTCTAATTGATGGAGTTAATGATTCTGAAAAGGATGCCAAGCTGTTAGTGGCTATGGCAAAATCGATAATGACAGACGCTGAAGGATCAAAAGTTGTTGTAAACTTGATTCCGTTCAATGACATCGGTCATCCAACTTATAGGACTCCATCTATGGAAAATGTCTTGGGCTTCCAGAAAGTTATAACTGATGGTGGCGTTTTGTGTTATGTGAGAACCACAAGAGGAGACGAAGAGAACGCAGCGTGCGGTCAGCTAGCTACGGGTCGACGAAGAAAAGGATAGGCGTAGTTGTTGTGAAGTGTGACATTACTGTGTAAAGAAGAAGTTCTTTAATGCAACTCTTGCGTTTTATTCTATACACCATAACATTACTACTTGCCCTTTTCAAATTGGACGGGAGCATTCCGCGCTGCACCTCCTTGCGTAGCTCCACCATCCGCTCCACCAAAGCCCTTATCAGGAGCAAACTTACTTGTAGCACCCCTCTTCAATTTGTCATATTGCGCATCGGCATCTTCCATATTGGCATCTCTGGTCGGTCGATAAATGCTAGAACTAGTTACCCCCTCGCGATCAAACATTGGTCTTGAATATGTGTTGTACTCATCCTCGGCACCAAATCCAGAGTCCAATCCAGCATTTTGAGAATACAGCCGCGAATCAACCCCTCCGGCACCTCCACTTCCAGTATGCGTTCCCAGCGCGATTTTCTCTGAAACATCACGATCGTTTTCAAGACGTCGTTTCTTCTTGAGTTCTTCTTCTGTATTGTCGTCCTCAACAGATTTTCCAGCACGTTCAAGACGATATTCCCTCTCTCGTTCTCTTCGTCTTTCAGCTCTGAGACGATCCCTTTGTAGACGCGCTTGATCTTCTTCTCCAGCACTAACTTTTGATACACGAAGTGGTGATGATGATGGATTGTTCTGTTCTGCCGTCATGCTTTCTACAGAATCATCATCATTTTCATCAGAGGCATTAAATTTACCAGCAGTTGCACCGCTGCTGGCGACAGTCCCTACCTGAGATCGCTCCATTCTCGCCTTATTTGCTAGTTCTCTCAACTCATCCTCTCTCCTTTGCCGTTGATCTAGCACCAATCTCTTCTGCACTGCAGCTCGTGTTCGTACCTCTTCTCGTGCTTGACGTTCTGCAACATATAACGACTCACTCAAAACAGCAAAATTGGAATTAATTGTTGCATCATCCCGCAGACCTCGTCCATCGGCAGCCAAACGTTTATCTAGAGGAATTGTGTAACCACGTGTATTCTTCCAATTTGAGATACAAGCAGGAACATTCCATGCCTCTCTTTCCTCTTTGGACAACTTCTCAGGTGGGGCGTGCAACACGGGTACGGGATCCTCGGCTGGACCTCGAGGTGCCTTTCTATGTTGATGTTTGGGGGGTTGCATAGGATCTATTTGTTTCGGAACCATGCGAATAATTCTCTGAGATGCTTGGGGATTATACCCAGGCGCATTTTCATTAGGTGTATACCGAATAAATTGTGTCCTTTCATGTGCTGTAGCCGAGTCCGTAGCAGCCGTGATTGCAGATCCAGTGGGCTTGTCCATAGCCACCTTTGTAGAAATCAAAGCAGCAAGTGCACGTTGTGTTCGTTCCGCAGTGGATGCCTCCTCTTCTTGGGAGGGGAGAGCAATCTCTTCCTCAGAGGGTTTACAACCTCTTAAATCAGAATGTTTGCTGTATACTTTTTTGTCCGCATTAGTCCCCCCGGTAACGATGGCATCATAAGAAACTTTGCCCGTCGCGTCAACTTGGGCTGATAGAACATCACGCGTAATAATTGCACGGCCGCCTGGAGCAGTACTAGAATTGTTGTTGCTGGCTCCGCCGCCCGCACCGGCAGAAGACGGATTATTCCTCTTAGCTAAATGTGGGTTGCCCATGTGGCGCGGATATTGGGCAACTTGGATTTCAGGAAAACTCCCCCCATCATCAAAATCAGCAGTTGATCGGGGGACGAACAGGAGCTGTTTATTTTGTGGTTGCTTGCGTTCATCGGGTGTAAGCTTTGAGAAACGAATGGCTGAATTTACTCGATCTTCATATGATGGGACCCGCCTCTTTTGAACTTCTCCTTTCACATGAACATTATTGTTGGCACTGCTTTGAGCGACTATTGCATCACTACTATTTCGAGCGGGGCCAACTTTGTTACCCGATCGCGTTGGGGCGGGTAGGTAAAGGGATGTCATGGTTCTATCTACCATAGAGTTGTTTTGTGGGACAGGGAACAGGGAAGCGGGAGGTGGAGCTGGTGGAGTCACGAGTGACTGCAGCGTGACGAACGTGACGAAAAGTTGCAGTTGCAATTTGCTTGATAGGGGGGTTGATAATGTTTAAGAAGTAGTAAGGAGTTCTATTGAACACGTCTACTAATTGATAATGTTTCCAGCTACTCTGCCAACAGGAGCAAAAATAACTTCCAATCTTATCGTAGTCGATTATTGGAATCTTCGTCAAAGTTCTTAACCATCTCGTCAAGCTCTTCCCAGCTCTCCTCGAACAAGTCTCCCGAGATGATTCTCTTGGCCATGGTAATTTTGGCTTCTTTGTGTTCTGGATTGTTGCACAAATCAATTGTCATTGCATCTGCTTTGGTTTCATCTGAGCACCAAGACTCACACCATAGCCACTTTTGAGGCAAAGAGAAGATCCTAACGTCATGTTGAGCGTAATTGGGCAAGTCTTGGTCCAGGTTTGCAAGACTGTTCGGATCCGCTGATAATTGCTGGTAGATTGCTCGAAGTTTATCCCCTACAAGTTCCCGACGGAAGCGTTCGAGATCTACTACATACAGTGCTGAAATATGATAGGGCTTCCCCCTCAAATGTGTTTGCCAGAATCCTGTCCTCCAAAATTGATACCCTAAGGTTTCTTCTCTTGAGTCACAGAAAGGTGTGTAACCATACGGGGCACCATTGAGGTCAAGATTCCAAAGCTCAGTCAAATCACCTCTTACAACTTGATCGGCATCAACATATATGATTTTCTTTACATCTAGTGGGAATAGAACGTCCAGGAATAAAATTTTGTATCCCCATATGATTCGTTGTTTTTCAGACTGACCACGAAGCCACTCTGGCCATTTATAGGTCACAAATTCGACTTCGCATCCAATTTGCTCGGCCATGAAGGTTGCTGACGACTTGAATGAAGGAGACAGGAACTACAACAATAATTTGTTTTTCAACACAGCATTATGTGAGAAGACAATCAAGGGAACCACAGCTTTATAAGATGAGCTCGTCAACTTACATTTTCAAACAACCAAAACTTGACAGGAGAAGATGTTCTCTTGGTTACAGATAACATCATGATTTTCAGAAGACGTTCGTATGCATGACCCGTTGCAAGCGAAAAGACATGAACCGTCTCGTTGCTGCTGTTTTCATCAACCTTAGGTTCAGGTTCATCGAGGTATAACTTCGCCTTTTCGAACCCTTTGTTGCGCTTTACCAAGAGCACCCGAAAAGGACTGGTAAAATCTTTAACTACAAGAGTCTTTGATTTTCGTGCAATAGATGTCTTCGCTGGCGATATTTGACCCGATGATGTGACAATACCGTCAACTAGATGATAGATTTCTGATCCTCTAGACTTTTCTTCTATCCTAAGACTCCATACTCCAGGATCCGAGCGCAACTGAAAGTACCCCGCTGTTTTCATTACGAGAGTGTCTGCATGATCAGTCGACTTGATGTTGGCGTTCGATCCAATCGATCCATCTGCTTCGACTGTAAACTCGTCTACTTTTGTTTCTAGTGAGTCACCCAAGGACATTCGGTCCAATGCTAACTGTAAGCCATTTGGAGGAGTATTCTTTGACACGTCGTAGCACTGTCCAAAGAGTAAAAGACTTTTGAGGCTATAATCTATTTGAGTCAGCTCGACGAGGTCCTTTGTTGGTTTACTGCCCCCATGACCTGATCCATCACGTGCGAGAATGTATCCTTCATCTCCGCAACCAAACTGTGCGTCACATCTCAGATTATCAGCGTCTTGGATACCGTATGCCTGCTGAACATCCCAAGGCTCAGGTACATCCATTCTGAGTGTTAGAAGATGATTTGTTGGTAAGTTTTCGAACTTTGCCTTCGGTGGATTAGACGCAGAGGCAAGAGGATCAGCAACAAACCGATAGTAGCTGCTCAGCGGCACATCATTGTCAACGACATGCCGGGGCGCAATGATTAGTCTCAATGGAAGCTTCAGCACATCGCGAATGGCCAAGAGTAAAGGTGCCACTCGCTGAGTTGGCTCAGTTAAAGGGTCCAAAATTACTGACACTTCAACCTTTAGGGCACGGGAGATTATGATGAAGATGATAATGCAAGGGTAACGAGTCACATTAGTGAAATAAAGATAATATGACAGCTGCAGGTGACAACGCGAACAATACTTACTTGAAGATTCTCTGTAGCTACATCACCGTTCCAAGAAAAGTACAGAGGATTCGCCTCTTTATCGATTTGAGAGAAAGCGAGATCTGTTGATAGAGCAGAAGAAGCACCTTCTGATTTCGTGGCCGATGAAAAAGCATCATTGAGTGTCGCTACCGATGTGCCGATCGCATGATGAATTACACGTCCTGCAAGGCTCTTGTCATTAGTTGCCGAGTTCGAGGTCAGATTCGGCAGTATCGATTTTGACACTGCAACAGTTTTATCGAGTTCCAAGTTGATGAGCATTTTGATGTCTTCCAGAGTGATCAAAGGGCTTTCGCTGGGAACATAAACTCGTCCATTTGCGGTGTAAAGATATTTTTCATCATTTACCGTTGTAGAAGGGCATTGCCTCCCAGCCGTAACTACTTCCGCCATCTTCCGTCGAACAGACTTGCTCAATCCTTCCACTTTATCGAATAGATTGGCATTTACCTCGACATCCTTCGTGGCTTTGATATGGTTGACAACAGTCTTCAGATCTTCCATATCAAATAGCGAAGCATCACAGAATAGACTCCCCATTGCTTGCGATGTCGATGAAACGGAATCACCAGCAGACACCACAACGCGTGCAGCTAAAGTCACAACTGTTGAATCGTGCCAACTATCTCGGGCCGACGAGATGATGACGGTGAGGAATGAAGATGCTGCCTCAATACCTGTTGGGTCATCCAAATCAACCACAGCTTCAACGACGAAGAATGCATCGACGTTGCTGTAGTCTGAAGTTTGTGGAGATACAAGCATAAGTGATGACTCATCTGATCTTGGGGCCAGGAGATATTTTCCTGTCGATTCATCCAGAAGCGGGTGATATTGTTTGAAACACTTTTCTCCAGAGAGTAATGTCGCGTATATTGATTTTGGCGTGTGATCCTTGATAACGCCTTTCATTGCCAAATCAAATATCATTGACTGTTCGTTCTGAAGAATCGTGTTAATTTTGGACTCAAAATTGGCAGCAGTAGTCGGAAGTGGAATTCCATTGAAGAAGCTCATACCTGGTCTGATCAACTTCTCTTTTGCAAACCGAACAGCAGATTCATAGCTCAAGTCTTTATTCTTTGACTTCGATTCATCTTTCACAGATTCCTCCCCAGTTTTCAGTATGTTGAGAAATTCATTTTGTACCTTGGACACATGGGTTTGTTGGAGAACCCCCATTTGGACGAGAAGTGACGTATGAGCACCAACGAACTCTTTCGCTGAATACGACTCATCCATCTGAGATACTTCATGAAGATTTTGTAAAAGACAAGAAATTGCTACCATGCCACCATATGTGTTGGTAATATGCTTAAGAAGCAAGAACGAGTCTTTTGCATGAAAGGGACGGTCTCCGTTGTCCCAGGGGGGTAGTTCTGACAGTTGTCCCTTTGCCGCATCATCTTCGTTAACAATCAAGACACCCACTCTCAAAGGGAATTGAGCGTTTAGAAGTTGTGCAATAGCATCAATGGCTGGGTTAGGATTCCCACTGGCTGGATCGACTACCAATATCATTGTAAATAAGTTCCTCCTCACTGTTGGAGCCCCTCCAAACTGAGCGCGATAAAGCAGCTCTTGCATAGAGGTAGGCCAAGATCTATACTCTGGGTCTTTCTCGATATCGTTTAAGTAAAGCACTGCATTCTTGCCACCTCGTCCAACATCAATTCTATAAGTTTGAGTTTCTTGCTTCTCTTCGAGACCATCGTTCTCATTGGACACGTTCGATGAGGATACGTCCCTTCCTTTACCAAGCTCAATTACCTTTTGTGCTCCCATGTCCATCATTTTCCGCACAGATTGTAACGCCGGCCATTCCACACTATTTCCTTTCATGTCCTTCCTCCCTAGGACCAATGCAGCTTTCTTCAATGCAGGCCTAACGTTATCTTCCAACTTCCGCAGTGTTAAATCTTCCTCTCGTAAAATTTTCAAGAGTTGAAACACATTAAAAGAAGGTCGTTCAATGTTTACTTCACGTGCATTGACATAAAATCCGAAAGCGGCGTCACCCCAACCAACAGTAACTGCACCAACTTTTGTTGCTAGCTTCGTTGCATTTTCTGCCAGTACTTCAAACGACTCATCGACCATAATGGTCGACAAAGAATGCGCAACCGAGGGAAGATTTTGAGATACTCCTTTCAAAGCTTGCAATGGATCGGGTGATGACACAATTAGATGTGCTGCTTGCATTGAGAGAGAGCGTCGTTGCCATGCAGGAGGGATTATTGATTCAGATGCAAGTTGAAAGTAGTGTGATCGGATTGCAGCTGTTTGTAATGCATTGAGATGCGATACTAGAGGCTTGGTGTTATCGACCTGTAGCCGCTCCAAGATTGTGTGAAGATTCACACCACCCAAGTATTCATTCCGTGCCGGTTGCTCTGGGTGATGGCCGACGTCGTTCCAATCTGCTGCCATGTCTCCTTCTTTCATTTTATCGCCTGGGCCATCATCGAATGCTTTGTATTCAACGTTACGAATGTCAAGTCTAACGCCGTAACCCTGCATCACAGTTGGAAATGCAACTCTCGAGTCAAAATTTCCTTCCTCATAAAGGATGAAACCCATGTGACGGACGATTAAGTTGATCTGAGACGACTGTTTCAGTGACTTATACAGGTTTGCAAATGCTTGAGTTCCAACTTGACCGTATAGAATGGCTATAAAGTTATCTTTTTCGCCAGTTGCAGAGTGAATTGACTCGCCGGGTAATTGTTGCAATAAAGGCAAGTCTTCATCATCAACATTACTTTCCACTCCGCTTTCTAGTGACATTAATTTGTTGAGCGCAGCGGCCAATAATGACTCGTCCATTAGAACTTCTGTGCCTAAAATTTTATCTCCATCTCGTCGAGACAAGAGGCAGAATGCCGAGGGAGGTAATTTTGCTTTCTCGACATCATATAATCCATATGCAATAGCTGCATCACGAGCCAAACTACGATGCATTTCACAATGAGGAGCATGGGCACGCAGAGATAACGCCATCGGAAGTAGTTGCCTATCCAATGTGTGGGAAGATTGTGTGATCTGCGATGCAATGTCAAGAGCCATTGTTGTAGAGTTGTCATAAATCCAGTTATCCAACGACTCTATACCACCTAGTTCTACCAGGGCATCTAAATATTTCCACGAAAGTGAATGATTGTCATCAGTATTATTACTACTTTGTTTTGATCTTGATTCACCAGCGTCAAAGTACGCCCATGCCTCACAAAGAGGCGAGAAGATTGTACTTGGCCAGGAATAAGCCTTAACAGATGTTTCCACATCTCGTCGGCCATGCTTAGAAATTGGATGGTCGCGTGGAATTGCATTGGTATATTGTTGGAACGACGAGAGAGTCGGCTCCTCATCAGCGTCTCCTTTGTCTTTGTTACCACTTTTTTCATTACTGGACGATAAACAAAAGCTCCCTCGAGCGCAGACTAGAAAGAAGAGGAGACCTAGGTGACATTTCCACATTATTACAATCAGAAAAGAACCCGGAATAGCCACCACCATGTGCTCGACCTCTTCGTATCCAATAAGCCATGCAATGCAAAAGCAAAAGTGAAAAGTGAGGGGAGTTGCGGGGAAAACAGAGAATCTGAGCATGGATGTTGGGAGTTGGTAGAAGAAGAAGAACCTACCCTACTACCATACCAACCTACAACATTCAATCAGAGTAAGAGCTTGGAAACTCCCTTCTGGAGCCACCTAACATGATTTCCTCTTTGTTTTGACAGCTTTCGGAATATTAGTATACGAGGGGAGTTGTATCTGCACAGAAGAAGGGAGGGAGCCATTCACAATCTCTCTCCCCCGCCCCCATGCATTATATTAGTGGGCAAAAGAGGAATGATTCTAGCTCGGTTGAGTTAGCCAAGATTTATGCTGCTAGAAGCTAATTCACATGGCGAAAACCATCTGTAATCTGTAGGTATTGGAGGCTTTCAGGAATGCAACCACTTGGCTGCATGTAGGCGGACGCTGCCTCTCTTGATTGTGTAGACCTGGACATGAGTTAAAACGTGAAGAGAAATAAATAATGCACGGCCCGTATCCCCCCTCAACCTTGAAGATTCCATTCCAAAAGATTAGTCAAAGAGGGAGTCGTACCATAAGAATGGGTGGATATACATCATACTTGGCTATTTTATTCTCACAGCATATGGATGACAACGACATCAGGTACTAATCTGACAGGCGCAGATCTACCAATAAAGCTAAATCAAAAAGCACCTGTAATTTGACGCTAGCATCTATAAGGCCATGCAGCTATAGTGCATGTTTACTTAAGCTTCTTCTTGGGGCGAAGCTGGGAGCTGTGTCCGCACTTCCTCTTCCTGCAGTTGGTAGCCTTTGGTGGGAGACGAGCATAGCACTTGCGGCAGATGGACTTCTCGCAGTTGTATTTCTTGGCCAACAAGGCAAGAGAAGGGTCATAGACACCTCCACGAAGACGAAGAACTAAGTGGAGAGTGGACTCCTTCTGGATATTGTAATCAGAAAGCGTGCGGCCATCTTCTAATTGCTTTCCTGCGAAAATCAATCGCTGCTGATCCGGAGGAATTCCCTCCTTGTCTTGGATCTTAGTCTTGACGTTGTCGATGGTGTCGCTGGGCTCCACATCGAGTGTGATTGTTTTACCCGTGAGGGTCTTTACGAAGATCTGCATGGTGTTGATCTCTTTACTACTACTAACTACGGCACGGGTAGTAACGCGTCGGCTGGAGATGAGTTGAAAAAATATTTGCGGCTGCCCACGAATTCCTACGTAGAAACAGTGGTGAAGTAAATGGTAACTGTGTGACATCTTGAATGTGTACTACTTTGGTGATCTGCTTCACTTAGATGACACACTTTTTATTTGACATAGTGACTCATCGCATCCCTCATCTGTCCTCCTTCCCCGACTAACTTACTTATTCACTTCATCGCT